>Ga0209489_106409_pt1 | contig 18967 bp, 10 predicted proteins | sample SiratrowhiteBW_FD_187527 | JGI IMG/M metagenome (GOLD analysis project Ga0209489, IMG submission 187527) | Root nodule microbial communities of legume samples collected from California, USA - Siratro white BW (SPAdes) (version 2) | ecosystem: Host-associated > Plants > Roots > Nodule | place...
TAGTTTTTTTTTTTTTTTTCAATTTCAAAAGTCCTTCTTCTCCGAACTCACTGCACCAAAAGCTGAATACAATCCATGCACGTAACTCATCTTCATTCCTTCTAAGGCCTTTATTTGTTACTTGACCACTACCCACTAGACAGGACTTGTTTCAAATGTAGACAAAACATCATAATATTCTTAATTGTCTTCTCTACCTTCAGGGAATGAAATTTATTGGACTTTCTTTTCTTAACGTAAAACTCACGACATCATCAGTTCACACCTTTCCAATTCTGCACTCTTATTACAGTAACTTCCAAACTATAAATTGGTGAAGTGAAAAAAACTATATATATATATATATATATATATTTATTGAATGGACATGTTTTTTTTAAGTAGCGTATGTTGATTTGTTCCCTTTTTCTTTGATAATTATTACCCTGCTCCACCACTGTGGACTCATTCTGTGGGCTTTGACATCAAACACTTCCACATATTATAGAAAATAAGAGTGAAAATACTTGTAACTGCTTTTTGACATTAATTATAATAGAATAACCATTGTGTTAGTTATTTGTAAAATTGAGCTAACTCATACCTAATTTTTTTATAAGAAAGACTTCTTTGATGGAAAAGCCTTTATGTAATTAAAAAAACTTAAGCCTAGTACGATTATAATATTATTATTTTTATTTGATTGTTAATTTTCGTAATTACTAAGCATATTGACATACATAAAAAATTAATAAAGGATCAATTTATATCTTATTTATTTAGGAGTGTTGTTACAAAAATAACTTTCTAAACAAATAATCCATTGTTCTAATATATATATATATATATATATATTAATGCATACATTACATAATAATATACAAAATTGTATAATGATGAGATATTTAGGCCAATAAGCCTATTAGTTTTTAAAAACCTTATAAAAAAGAGATCATATATAAAATCAAACATTCTCATATATGACAAACTCTTAAAAAATATCAATAATATGTAAACATTATTAATTTAGTCACTAAAGTAAATGAAAATAACGATCTATTTTTTTTCATCTGTGAAATTAAATTATTAACTAAAATAAAATAAATTTTCGTGTTAAATTATTAGTGATCGAATTTGTTTCCGGTGCTAATTGTCATTAATATTAATAATAATAATAATAATAATAATAGTTGCTACAGTCTCTTAAAAGAATATCGAACTCAGATCCTATATATATATATATATATATATATATATATATATATATATATATATATATACATATATATATATATATATATGAAATATCTTTGTGGTGAATAATATTATTACTAAATAACAGTAATATTTTTTTATTAATATTAATAAAAATATTATTATAATTATTGTTAATTAAAATATATATCAATCAGAGGATCTTTGTGGTCAATAATATTAATAATAATAATAATAATAATAATTTTTTATTAATATTAATAAAAATATTATTATAATTATTGTTAATAATATATTTATATCTTTTGTATAATTATTATTTTTATAATTATTGTTTTTTTAATTATAATTAGAGTAATAATAATAACATAATTATCATTATAATTAGAGTAATAATTGCCTTTTACTTTTTATTTCCGTCAAAATTAACTATCAACTTATTTAAATTGTTAAATTCAGTTATTAATTTTTTTTAATAATTTAATAATGGAATGTAAAATCGATTGGTAAAATAAATTCGTATTTGATCGTTATTTCAGTCGTAATTAACTATCACTTTTTTTTTGTTACTAAATTCGATTATTAAAATTAGTTATTTAGTGTCTTAACTTAAATTGGTTTCTAAAATAAATTGGTATTCCATCCCTATTTGGTCACAATTAACCATTACATTATTATTAAACTCAATCACCATATCTTTTTATAATGATATAATGATTGAATTGAGATTGCTAAAATAAATTGATATTTGATAGTTATTTTTATTACGATTATTAACTATTTTAATTTTATTTTAGTCGCTATATTTGATCATTAATTTTTTTTTTGTAGTCATTTAATGACCGAATCTAAATCAGTTATTAAAATAAATTAGTTTTTAATTTTTATTTTGGTTATAACTAACGATCACTTTATTTGGCTACTAATTTTTTTTTAATCACTTAGCAAACTGAGTTCAAATTTCTCACTAAAATAAGTTGGTTTTCAATTGTTGATCTGTGACCCATGTGAATTGATGACTATTTCAACTATGACGTTTATGTTTCAGTGGTTAAATAATTTTTTTTCTTGTATGCAAAGTTAAAATTAATTATCTTTCCATAAAAGTAACTATCAAATGCAAAATATGATTTTGAAATTGGTTAAGTAGGTTTAAATGATATCCAAATTATCTCCTTTTTACCATTTGTCCTTCAAAAACATTTTTTTTCAAGCTTAAAAGCTTTTCCAAAATGCCAAAAAAGAGTTTATTTCTTGATATGTTCACCCTTTGTTTGTTTTATGGAGAAGTCATAAAAAAAGATTTTAATTAAAAGCAATTGCAGACAAGGCAAATTTCTTAAACTAGTGTAATTTTTTTTTGAAATTCTCAAAATGGTTTATTTTTTATTTTATTTTCTAATATGGGTAACTTGCGTAGAGATTGCACCATAATATTGTGAATAAATCGTTTTATTATTACATGATTTAATTTAAGATATATGAAATTGTGAGAAGATAACACAATTTAGTTAAAGGAATAAAATTGTGGAATAAATGTATAATTTTAATTAAGTAATTAATTGATTAATTAAAATCGTTAAGAGTTTAGGATAATTAATTCTCCCACCTTTCCTCTCCTATTTTTAGTTGTTGTATTGGGTTGTGCATATAAAATTAAATTATAATTAATTCATATTGATAAAACCTTTTTGGAAATTTTGATAAAAATGAAAATATAGTCATTGAAATTAATTAATTGTCATTTAAGTAATTAAAATAAATGTGAAATTAATTTGAATGGAATAATATAAAGAAAAGTTACCCGTAGAAAATTTAAATTATTTAAATTGATTAGTTTTTTAAATTTATTTACATTTTTTTCTTTCTTAAAAGTACTTAGTTGGACTCTTTTTTCTTTTATAAAAATTATAAAACATTTATATTTTTTTTCTTTTTTAAAACTACTTATGCTTTTTTTTTGTTTTTTTACAAAAATAACCATTGTTGTAATTTTATAAAAATTCTCAAACTACTTCTCCTTTTTTCTTTTCTTTTATAAATATTCCCAAACTTATTTAAATTTTTTTCTTTTTAAAACTACTTCCAGTCTGATTTTTTTTCTTTTATAAAAATAACCATTGCTGCAATTTTTTTATAAAAATATAAATAAGTTTCAGAATTTTTATAAAAAAAAAGAGTTCAAATAAGTATTTTTAAGAAGGAAAAAATGTAAATAAATTTTAAAAACTAATCAATTCAAATAATTTAAATTTTCTCTATATATAAATCATTCAAATTAAAACAAGTAACTTTTCTTCATATTCTTTCATTCAAATTAAAAATTTTACATTTATTTTAATTACTTAAATGACAATTAATTAATTTCAATGACTACATTTTCATCAAAATTTCCAAAAGGGTTTTATCAATATGCATTAATTATAATTTAATTTTATATGCACAACCCAATACAAATAGAATTAATTATCCTAAACTCTTCGGTACCCTAACCATTTCAATTAATTATTTAATTAAAATTATACATTTATTTCATAATTTCATTCCTTTAACTAAATTGTGTTATTTTCTAACTGATTTTATATATCTTAAATTAAAATTGTGTAATAACATAACGATTTATTTACAATGATATTGTATAATTTTTACATAATTTATCCATATCTGAAAATAAAATAAAAAATAAATTATTTTAAGAATTTAAAAAAAATTATACTAATTTGAGAAATTTAAATGGAGAAATTTGAATGGAGACGAAGGTTGAGGCACCCACCTCAGAGAAAAACGTCTTGATCGATTTCCATAAGCCTTTGGAAGAAGAAGAAAGCTGACACATCCTCATTCCAACTCTTCTCGTCCAAACCAGTAAGATATAGCACCAAGGCTTCAAAAAATATTACCTTAGCCTCCACGAGAAAAGAATTTTTTTTTTTTAAAAAAAATTGTCTATCCATATTTTTATATTAATACTTATTCTCTGTCAATGGAAACATCAAAATCAAGACAATGACCTGATTTGTTCTCCCTACAGCTTATGTGGAAATGGATTGTGATGATATATGATGTGAATATCATGACTTCTTTATTGAGTAGAATAAGTACCAAATCCTACGTGGGACTGATTAGACATAACATAATTCTTCATTTTTCTTTTGGGTTGGTTACGTGAATAATACTTGAACTATAGCTAATATTTTTATTTAATCTCTTGATTCACGTGAAACATACCAGTATCTTGTTTTTTTATAAATAAAAATTATTTAATAACATGACCCATTAAAAACCTTTTAAATTCGACATACCATTAAATATTTTATATTCTAATTTTGTGAAATTAGAGTATGTACGTAGTTCAATAAGAGACTAATATAATAAATAGAACTGCTTTTATATTATAAATATATATATATATATATATATATATAGTATTTTTTATACTTTTTTAAGTATATTGGTAAATTAGTCAAAATATTTCTCTCTCAACCATCTTAAACTATGGCCCTCATTTTTTTTTTATTTATATCATTCTTAGCTGTCTATCAATTTCATCCTAACTCTTTTTTTCTCATTATCTGTAAATTAAATTTCAATGATTTTTAAAAATGTTCCATAGTTAAAAATAGTTTTTTTTTTATCGTAATTTAAAATTATCAAGTGTAAGCCTAAAAGATAGTTTATATTATTGAAGATATTTGTTTTTTTATAAAAATGTTAATTATAATAAATTCTACATATTCAAAATATGTATTTACTATAAAAATAAGCATTTACATATACAATGCCAAGTTAAAATACTACTGCCTCCATTCTCATATATAAACGAAAACAATTAACCCTAAGCATATTAAAAAACATATATTTAAGTGCATTAATTTATTAATTTCTAAATATTCTTTCTAAAATTCTTTATTTTATAAAAAAATATAATAATGCAATAAAAAAGCTAGACATTAGTCAAAGTTAGATTTTTTTTTTAAAAAAAAAATGGTGATTAAAAGTAGTTAAAAATTATTTATATTTGGCAACTAAATAAAGTGTTATTTTTTTCTTATTTCGCACAACAAATTTAACAACTAAGACATTTGTTGGAATATCCATTTTACACCACATATTCCCTCTTTCTTAATCATTGTATGCTAACCCATGAATGGTCAAAAATTTGTTAGAGATTGACTTAGAGAGAGGATTCGTGTTAATCTTGACCACCCTATTCCTATATATGTTATGCAAGAATATTTGGAGAACGAGAATCTCATTATTTGCTTCATACTCTCATTTCTTAGTATACATTTCACACACTATTTTTACAACTACTATGAAGAAAAGGTTCTACCAACCAAATTTTTTGTTGCTAAAGAATAAAGTTTGATTGCTAAATATGTTAATGTTAACATGGTGAAAAACAAAGCATGAACAATCGTTCTTTTCCTACGAGGCTGTATTTTTTGTCGCAATTTTTTATTGGAAATTTTGGTCCCTAAGTTTATTTGTATATGTCCCTATCATGTTGGTTGTTTCTTAAAATAATAAATAGGAGACCAAAAGAATAGCAAAGTAATGTTATTGCTAATTGGATTACATTTAATGATTTTGACTGAGTCAATCATCAAATAACACCCATCTAAAGTTTGCTACGTATCCTCCATTCAGATTAGATATTTTTAAGAGGTTTTCATAAAAGACAAGGAAATAGTGTTCTTTTATTTTTTACCAAATAGATCACATGTTGATATTGAATCAAAATTGTTTAATTTTAAAAAAATTAAAAAATAAATTATAATTTTACTTTTTGTTAGAGATTCTCTTTATGACTAGACATTTTGAAGATAGATGTTTATAAGTGGTCCAACTGTTGACAATATGAAAAGCTATCAAAATTTTTTTAAAATACATTTTGATACAATATTAATAGATAAACTTTAAGTATAATTTAATTTTATAAAACTGATTTATCAATATCTATATTTATTTATGTGTTATTTATTTTTTATTTATTTATGTATTATTTATTTCTTATTTAAATCTTTAGTTGATGTAAAATTTTTAATATTTTTAAAATATTAAAATTATATATTCACAAATATATAAGATTAAAATTGAATTTTTAAATTTAATCTTTTGTTGTCATTCTTAAAATTATGACATGATCCGGAGTAAGCTTTGAAACATTAGCCAAGTGCAATAGATAAACGGTAAAGATTGATTTAATAAAGATTTAAATATATTTTTTCTTCTCAATTTATTACAATCATTTTTTTAGTAATTTAAAAAGATTTACATGAATTAGTTGTAAAAGAACACAATTATGTTTCTAATTCTATAAAAAAGATATGCAGCAATTAGTCCTAAAAAAATACGGATATTTTTGCCTGTCTTGTTACAATTGTTATTTATGTGTTAAAAATATAACACATGTTACCATCTCTAACTTACGATTAAGAGGTCCATTAAAAATGTTTGTCGACAGAGAAAAAGAAAAGCTAATAAATGAGAGAATGATTTTAGGTATAAACAAGTGAACAAATATGTAAATGTTGTATGCAGAAGAGGTTTTCAAACTTCTAAGTATTTTCCATTATTAAAGTTATCCACTCATTAGCTATTGATAAAACATTTTGTGAAAAAGTTTTTGAAAATATATTCAACACTCCTTTTCCAAAAATAATATTTCATTTCAACAAGTCTTATTTTATAGTAGCTTTAATAATTATAAGAGATACTACTTTATGTTTTACTAGAGAAATATTTTTAATAAAAAAATCAAAAGATTAGTAAATATATTGCACTTAACTTATTTTCTTAATATATAGTAATTTAGTTTCTTTTTTTACAAATGGGAACGATTCAACATGAATTCTTCATACTACGTGGTTAGAGAAATGTCCAACCAAACACGAACTTACAAAGTACCTTTCACTTTAAGGTTGTTATTTTTGTTAAGGAATGAATTCATAGTTATGCTTATGCCACGATACCCAAAAATGTTGAGCCGCATATTTTCCCTTCCAAATCACGTTGCATCAAGTTTGTACGGAACTTTGTAGAAAGGAAAAAGCATCACCTAGGTTTCTTTTTTATCTTCTTCATAAGAGATTGCTCAAATTTTTTGACGAGAAAAACCATGGAGAAAAAAAATTCTCATCCATTACTTTTCGTAGGTTAGAAATATCGTAGCGAACCTTTTCATATATGTGAGTGAGACAATTTATCTCTTCTTTCGGTGGAACAGGGCCAAGTTGCAGTGTGCTTACAACTCATGATTCTTCTTGCATGTTTCAAAGACTTCTTCGACAATAAAATAAACCCGTGAAACACAAATATAGACAAGGAAATATATTTTTGAAAAAAAAATAGCAAATAGAAAGTGGACTTGAATATAGTAAAAGATATTTTTAGAATATATATAGGAGAGCGATTGATAAAATTAAGATTACTCTAAATCTTCTGAAGAAGTTATTTGTTTATAAAACATAATATAACTATGAGGAAATAATAGGGTGAGAAGTAAGGTATATTGATTATATATTTTTTAATAAAGTAAGTTTTTAATTCTTTTCTTTTTAAAAATTTGGTTAAAGAGAAATGTAAGGATTGATGCATTGGATCTATAAAAACTTAGTTTGGAAGTTGTATGGTAGAAGGTTTGTTAGTAGGCCCGTAGCCGAATTCATTTTAATATCTATTTTAATATTTAATATTGAAATAGATATGAGAAAATTTACTATTGTTACATGAATATGCTTTAGAGAGTATGATTATACATGTATATAATTGTGAAAAGTTTAAAATATAAATTTCAAAAAAAGTAAGAAGCTGAGATAGTCATTTTGGATATATAAAGTGATGGTTTACAAATTAGTATGTGTTAAAATTTGATATATTTATTTGTTGATGATTTTTTTTTTTATAATATCGCTTAAGGCATGCTTAAGCTTGACTCAGATTGTTTAATGTTGTTTAAGCATCAATATAGATAGTCAAAAGATAAAGTATATTGTTTAAGCAAAGGCTTGAGACTTGAGCAAGAAATATATCGAGACAATTCTCTTTCTTCTAGAATGAATAATATTCAAGTCATAAGAGGTTACTCAAGTGCTAAGGAGTAACGATGGTGTATGTGATTTTTGAAATATTTGAGATCATACTGTCGTAAGCGGGATCACAACGGGGCAATCAAAAAGTTATTTTTTTTTAAATATTTATTTAGAGATTGGAGTTGCTGCCACCATAGCTTACTAAGGAACACCATGGAAAAACCAAAAAAATAAAATAGTCTGCAAACCAAAGTAAGGGTTCGGGAGTCATGTGGAGAAGGTATTAGCACCCCACTACCTTTAATCACATGAATAGAAATAAGTGTGGTTTTAAAAAATATCATTTTTTCCCCAAATAATAACAACAATAATAATGAGACCAAAGACAAAACAAACAAATATATAAAGAAATAAAACAAACAAGAAAACATGCTTATAAAAATCATAACAATAAATAATAATTAGGTGGATAAAAATAACAAATAAAAATAAAACAAACAAACATATACTTTTATTTACTTATTTGGACCCGACAAGGTTTAACCTTGGTCCTACGTATCTCTATACATGATAAAAAATCAGGGTACACATAGTTCTATTTTACGAATTTTGGTTTGGTGATATTTGGTTATATTTTTTAATTTCTAAAACTGTTTTTCGTTTTTTTTATTGAAATTGAATATTTTTATTATTTTTTAAAAATGCTTTGTTTATGATTATTATTTTTTAATTATTTTTGAAATTATTTGAAATATAATATTTTTATTTAAAAAAAAAAAGTTTGTTAATAAAAATGGTTTTTTTTTTAAATCCTTATACCTAACCTACTTTTATTTCTGTTAAAGGAAAGGGAAAAAGAATACATATATATATATATATATATACACATATATATAATTAAAATTAAAAACTTGATATTTATTATTTATGTGGCATGGAGCACTAATACCACACGCTACCCGTTTGTTTATAAAATATTGAATAAAAACTAAATAATTGATTTAATAATAAATGTAAACGACATAGAAATAAAATAATTAATATAATAAAAATATTAAGTCCAAAATATTTTTTTATCAATTTTCTCATTATCATTATTACTATGTTTATATTTTTATTTTTTCAAAAAAATAAAGTAATGTTTTATATTCTTTAATTTTTCTTTCAAAAATTTTTATTCTTTATTTTTTGAAAACAATATTTTATTTTATTTTTTACTATTTTTAAAGTTGTTTAGAAACTTTTCCATTTTTTTTTTAAATTTTTACCTTTTTATGATTTTTTTTTTTTAAATTGTTTCACAAAAACAACATCACTTTATTATTATTTTTTTTTATTTTTTTCCAAAAAATTAATTATTCATTAAATTTTTAGGTAAATTTTATATTTTTTTTGAGAAATAAAAAAGGTCTTGTACTTTTTTATATTTATTTTTAGACGAATCAAAGCAAAAAGGGTTGAATATCAAGATGTTGTAAAAACTCTCAAAAGATCATATTACATAAAGAGATAAAGGAATTAAGTGAGCAACCACAATATATCAATTGAAGATCCTCAAACAACATGTTTTAACACGAATCAAAACAATAAGGGTTGAATAACAGGACAATAAAAGAATCAAATGAGCAATCAGAATTATATATACATATACAAAAAAACGATAGATCCGAACTTACCCGTTGAAGTACTACTTCAAAAACTCTTCGGACTTTTTCTCCTCCTGTTTTCGATGACTCTAGATGCCCACTAATTTTTCAGCACTGTGATTCTTGTCTCTCTATTTTTTTTGCTCAGCCCACTCTTAATTCAAATTTTAAATCCTTTAATTCCTAATTATTTCCACTTAATTATAATCTGTGAAATGCCAATTGATTATTCTCTTTTAATTCAAATTCAAATCTATTAATTCCTAATTATCCCCACTTATGACACCAACTGACGGTTAAATCCCAAGGACGAACACAGATGGGCAGAATTGTACCATTATTGCTGTTATGGCATCATAACCTCCCATACATATAATCAAATTCGAAAATAAATGAATATGGGGAATAAATAGGGAATATTGGAGGTAATGTGGCTGAAACATTTTATTATTAATTTTTTTTAATTCGTTTTTTTATTTATTGTTTTTTTTTTCATTTTTACATTTATTGAAAGCAACCTAAATAACACAACAATAGAAATAGATACTTAAACCTTTTTTTTATTTTATTTTAATATTATTATTATTTTGAAATATTTATTATCATTATTTTTTCTACTTTTCGAAAAATAAACAAATTATCTAATTACTATTTTAGAATATTAACCAAATGGAGCCTATAAAATTAAAAGGATGAGCATAACAATTCAAAAAGAAAATGCATCAATTATTAGACAATCAACATTTAATTAAAAATCATCAACATTTAATCACTATTAAGCAGAAAATTGTTTGTAATTAATCAGAATAATAATCAGATCAACTATTCAAATTTCTAGCCTTTTTAAATTTTTTTAAATTTATTTTCAATTAATTTTCGTATCATTAATAGGCATCGGAAAAGGCAAACAAAGGGAGGATGTGATATGGCAACACTTTAATGACAATTTTATTTTTATTATTATTATTATTATTTTTAACAAATTTTTAATAGACTGATTTTCTTTACTTTTTTTCCTTTTTTACGAATTTTATTTTAACTTTATCCATAAAATAGAATAGAACCGAAACTCTTTTTTTTTTATTTAAATAATAACACACATTTTTAATTTTATATTGTTTTATATTTTTTAATAATTTTATTTGCCTGAACGAAATTGGGTGTTGACACATACAATTGCATGTTGACAAGTAAGTAACAATATGTTCACCTAGACAATGACGAGACAATGTATTTGACGTTCTAGAACTTGTTAGATTGTATAATAAGTAGCATCACTTAAGCATTAAGATGATGTTCAAGCTAAGGGTGAACGTTGAGTGAGAAAGAGGTGGTAAGAATTTTCTGTCCTATGGAGCATATATCACCCAAACAATGTGATATTGCTTAATTAATGAAGTTTTTCTTTGTGTAAGGAAGTAAGATTGCTTAAGCAAGAAGGTCTCGCTTAAGAGATGTGTCTATCGGGATGGGTGTGAATGTGTTGGACTATACACAATTTTTGGTATAAGGTTGATGAGTTGACATGCATGTGTAATATGATGTTATTGCATTGATGATGATGACAAACATACATCTGTGTGGTATATGTGATGTTGTATATTGTACATGATATTTGTCTAATATGATGACTTTTTATAAGTTTGTGACCCTTTATGGGTGTGATTTTCCTTTATGAATTTGTTGTTTTCTTTTTATGGATGTGGGGTGAGGAATAGATGATATTGTGATCCCAATAATTATATTATTAAGCCTAAAACTCATTACGGAAAGAAGATATCTTATGCTTCATTAAGAATTAAAGTGTGAGAAGTTAAAGGAGGTTTGTATCAAAAATTGTTACAAATTAGGTAGATTAACTAACTTGAAATAATAAGATGGGGTTGATTTTCTAAGATGCTTCTAATGGGTCAAGTGTTAGATCTGTTAGAACATGTAGAACATGTTCAATACGAGACTTCTGAAAAGACTTCAAGTGTAATAAAATACACTGTTTCATTTCAATGCAATTAATATTCTTGTGTTATTGGATAAAAGTGATTAGTATATGTATATGTTGTATTATATACATAAATGTAAAAACTAGAATTTTATTAGAAATAATTCTAAATGCATAAAGAATGAAATTTTTGTAAATAGGTTATAAACGTTCATTCTTTATTCTAGTACGAAATAAACACATATTACATCGATTGTAAAAGGCTTTTTACATCAGTTTCGTAACCAATATTGATGTAGGCGATGTAAAAAGTCTATGACCTTTTGCATCAATCTTCAACTGATGTAAAATATACTAATATTACATTATTTATAAATACAACACATGTAAAAGAGCATTTATAAAAGTAAAAAATATACACATCACATTAGTTGTGAGCTGGAACTGATGTAATATGTAAACTAGGAAGACATATTACATCGGTTATATCTACAACAGATGTAAAAAATCACACATGACACCGATTCTAGCTTATAACCTATGTAATATGAATAGTTTGTTTTTAATTTGTAAAATTTATTATTTTTCAACTTGTAACAAACATACCAGAATGCCAAGAAAAAAAAATTATCTTTCAAAATTTTAGAGAACCTAACATAATGTAATGTAAGGAGATGTGGTGATGGGTTATAGATGTAAGTATAAATACGTAAGATGTAATGGTTTGATAAATCTGTAAGTGATACAAGGAAACACCACAAAAAAAAACTTCGAATTTTTTGACAAGTGTAGGTATGTAAAATAAGATCCAAAAATCTAAAAAAAAATACCTCAAAAATCCAAAAAAATAAAAAATTAATAGTGTTGAATTTTGGAAATTGGAGACCCTCAATCCCCTTTAGGTATTGGTAACCACATTCCTTATCTTATTTCGAGCAACTTCCATTTTAACGAGTTTTAATCTGAATTCTTTATCAAAAGTTATGACTATAAAGTTTTTTCATCCTAAATTTTGGCAACTCAAAATCTATGATAATTTTATCAATGTAAGGGTTTCACTATCAAATATAAACTAAAAGAAGTTACCACTAACTAATTTGGATCAAAAATAAATTTCTAACTATTTTTAATCAATTTTACAAAAAGTTGTTAACTTGTTGCAAAGAGAAAAGGTAAGAGGTAAGGGGTAAGAGGTGGAACCAAGCGGCGTTCATGGTTTCACGATAGAGATAGAGGCCCACAACAGTGCGCATGGAAAGATGGAAGTTAAGTAAACCTGATGTTATCAGCTTCAGTGGTGACAGTGATGGTAGGTTGGAGAAGATAACACTTGGAAAACAAATGTATGTTTTTGGTGGCGATGTTATGGGATGTTGTTAGACTTGGAGTGGCAAGGATGTCAACATTGTTGAGGACACTGATGAAGAAGAACAAAGTGCAAAAGAAGAAGAATGAAAATGGTGCTAGGTTAAAACACAATATTTGATTTTGGAGCCCTATCTATATTACATTGGTTGTCTAAATAACTAATGTAATTAATCCTAAACCTACTATATTACATCGATTGTTGTAATAATTGATGTAATAAGTGATCGTGCCTAATAACTTTTCAAATTTTTGTCAAAAAAGCCTTCATATACCACTTTTTACATTGGTTATTGGCTACAATCAATGTTGTATAAAGTTTTTTTTGTATCGGTTATATTTTAATTGATGTAATATATCTTCAAATGATTATAAAAATATCACTATATTTTTTCTTTACAATGGTTACCATTTAATCGACTTAGTATCTTGTTGTAGAATTCATATTTTGCACTAGTGTTATTTCATTAGAAATTTTTATCTCTCTAAAAAAACGTATTATTTGATTTATTATATCATGTGTTGTCTTTGTTTTATATTACACTCTTAGTTTTCTATTGTTTCTTCTAATGAATGTTTTAAGAATAGAAATTATGGTTTGAAAGGAATATGAAAAGCAAACATCAAAGTTAGAATCAATGGAAGGAGAAAAAACAAGTCATAAAAATCCATACTCTGGTTATGGACCATCCCATGCTTGTAGAAACCACAAACATGAAAATATTTGTTTTATTCTTACATTTTAGAGTGGGTTTGTCTAAATTACGAGGGAGGATTTAAAAGGAAGAGAATAAGAGAGAAATACGAACTTGAGATTTAAGGTTGTTGTGAAGTTTTAGTAAAACAAAATTTGAGATTAAGAGAATTTAGTTAAACAAGATATATATATATATATATATATATATATATATATATATATATATATATATATATATATATATATATATATGTATGTATGTATATATTATAGTATTATTGGATTAATTGTATTTTTTTTAACTTTTTTTTATATGTATATTATTAGGTATTCAAATGTGAGTCTAAGTTCCATATTAGGTAGGAATGAGAAAGTTGAGCAATATATAAGAAAGAAGACCTACAAACCTAATGCCTTAAGGTTTTGGGTTGAAGGTGGTGACATTCCTCTGTGTGGGTTGACTCAGTTCTCATTCTTGTGAGATCTCCCAAGGTTTCCCCCCTCGAATTTTCCCAACAAGTGGCATCAGAGCTGATGGTCCGTCTTTGTCACCGGACGAATGGGCTTAGTTTGACCCTGTATCGAAAGTCTTCTTGATGGAGATTTCAGGCAAGCGTGTCCCGTATAAGTGTGTGAACGGCGGTACAAGTAAGGGCTTCCGCTCGAGGGGGAGTGTATCAATGTGGAGGAGAGACTCTCATTTGAGAGGGAGATTGGTAGGTATTCAAGTGTGAGTCTAAGTCCCACATTGGGTAAGAATGAAAAAAGTTGAGCAACATATATAAGAAAGAAGACCCATAAACTTAATGTCTTAAGGTTTTGGGTTGAAGGTGGTGTCATTGCCTTGTGTGTGGGGCTCTTGTTCTCATTCTTGTGAGATCTTTCCGGTGTTGCCCCCTCAGATTCTCCCAGCATATATATATATTTGAATTTTTTTTTATAATCATCTTTAGAACTAAGTAAATGATAATGCAATTTTTATTTCATGTTTTTTTTTAAATATCGTATATATAGTTATATTTATAAAATCCATATCTTTGAGTGTTTTATATTTATTTTGATACATGCATGTTTCTATGGTATATTCATATACATGTAATTTCCATTTTAGTTTAAACAAACTTTGGGTGCCTCTTACATTACCCACACTAGTATTTTTCTAAAATCCATTTGGGTAACTAGGGATGTAAAAATTCCTATGGATTTTATACTGTCCTCAAATATACAATATGTTACTTGTACTGAGATTTAAGTGAAATCAAGTTCGCTGGCCAGAAAAAGAAAAAGTTCACAAATTTATTTCACAAAAGGAAAGCAAATGCAAAGACCAGTGGAGTTTCAACTTGTTTTTGCCCTTTCTTCCACTTCACTTTTCTATATACATTCCTACTATGTATAGATATTTGGCTCTGCAGCCTCTCTGAAAGAAGCAAAACTCTACAGTACTCCCTGCTAAGTGCATATATGCAGTGGTAGAACTTATTTTAAGAAAACAATCTTTTTTAATCTTCTTCCGATTAAAAATAGATTATTTTTAAAATTAACAATCTGCTTTGAATATTGCATGTGTGAACTAATTCACCGTTTGGGGTCTAGAATTTTTCCTGAAATGGCAGTGGCAAGTGCTGTAGTGAAATTGGGATCCCTTGTCAAAGAAGTAGCCATTTGTTGAACCAAAAATTGTTGTATAGATGACTTTTGGGCACTCTCAACCATTCCTGATTTGACCAAATCAAGCGTTACAGAGGGGCAAGCACTTCCAACTGTTGCTGTTGGTGAAGAAACTGGACTTGACCCTTTATGCCCTTCACTTTGCTTTGAACCAACTGACATTTCACCTCTTTGATGACCATGGTTATGCTCTCCTTCATATGTTGTAACAAGTATTGTAGGGTCTTCTAAACTCCTTTGTACCTATATAATTAAAATTTTGTCTTTAAGTATTTAAATATAAATTTATATCACGTCGAATAAAAATATAATTTTGAGTTAGAAATTTAAATATAAATATAAGTTTCACGTAAAATTAAAAAAATTGTAAAATATATAAAAGAAAGAGACTTACAAATATAATATTATAAAATTTTAGATTGAAGGTAATGAAAATCTAATGGGTTTTAATTGATGATATTTTTCACTAGTTTTTTCTACCTCCGATTAAATTTATAACAGTTTTCCATATTGAGAGTGATTTTCAATTACTGCTAAAGTCTGAAATTTACCTTCTTTTTAACAGGGCAGCTTGGGGCAAAGGAGCACCTGAAGTAAGCTCTAGGAGAAGGGTTATCCCTAGTGACCTTTTGACCATATTTCCTCCATTGATATCCATCCATCACATACTTCAATTACACCAAAAAATCAAATTCAAGATCCCAGTTAGTATTATTATTCAGAGTTAAACATGGATCAAAATTGAAGATGTTAAAGTCACATGTTTGGGAACTTACTAAGCTATTATTAGAAGCTTCTGTCTTCACAAGAACCTTGGAAACCTTTGGGGAGGAATTGAAATCCTTGTACTTTTTGAAGGAATCCTCAGTGATGGAGCTGCACTCACCATTAACACCAAATCTGTTGGTACAACATTCAGTCTCTGCTTTTCTCTTGCGTGATTCAAGTTGGTCTTGCTCAAAATTTGTGTTGATCAATTGGGTGAATTGCTTTTGCAGAACCATATAGTTGTCACACAAGTGGGTCAACGTCTCGGTCAACCTCCTGTTCTCACAACTCAGTCTCCGCAACTCCTCCACCAAAACACCATCCTGATCACAGAATTTTCAGTTCAAAAATTCAACAAGTAGAATGAAAAAGAGAATTTCTAAAAGTTCTAAAACCATCTTTTGATTCTTACAAAATCATGAAAAAAAGTGATAGTGTTTGCGTATGAGAATAGACTAAGAAATTAAGAATAGACTGACCATGTGCCCAGAAGAAGGATGAAGGTTGAGATTGAGTGAAGTATCTAAGCATGTTGGTTCCATTGAAGATTGTTGTAAGAGAAAATGAAATTAATGTTTGGGAGAAAGTGAAGGATGAGATATATAAGAGTGAGAAGAACAGAGGAAAGTTGCAGGAAATTAGCAGAAAAGCAACATGATGAACCTACGTCATGTCAGTTTCGTCACTAATTTGCTTTCGTGTATATTTAAGCATACTCATAATTTTTCTATTCAAAATTATGAAAAGTGCATCACATTTCATGTATAAACACAAAATTGAAACAACCAGAATTTGTCCTTTCTCATAAAAATAATTATACACAATACTACATGTGTTCAATTAAATTTTGTTATAATTTGATGAAAAACACGTTTTTGTCTCGTGATTTTCTTATCTTTTAATTGTATTTGTTTCGAAGCTGAATTAAGATAACTTTATTTTTGTGAATTTCATTTGTTTGCTTTCAATTTTTCCCGCAAAAGAAATACTGTTATATAAAATATAACTAATCTTATAATTTCAGTTTTTAGGATAAATATTTTGTCTTTACGTGTGATCTTATCAGCAGTATTTGATAAGCAAGATTTTTTCTCTTGCTAGTTGTAGCATTTTTATTTTTTTTTAAAAAAAACGATTTTTAAAAGACTAGTTTCAACATCTTCTTGATTTGAAATTTTCCTCTTAACGAACTCATTCAAGAATACTAGAAAAAGAAAATTAAAACTAGACAAGTTGGATTATACTTTTGTATATCACCACGTTGGATTATATTTATTAAAAAGAAGGTTCTTATTGATCCAATTTGATCTATTATAGAAAGAGAGAAAATATTTTTTTGTAAAGTGAAAATCTTGAAATGAATTAAAAAACATGAAAACAACTATGAGTGTGTTTATTATATATTGGATGTACAAACATAATCATAGGTCTTGTTACGGTTAAAAGTAGAATTAGGTAACTTTCTTTCTTAAATTAAGTTTAACTTCATCTTCACAATTACTGAAAATAATTTTAGATTTTCAACCACTACCTCCCAATAAAATTAAAGAAATATGTCACTGACACATAAATTTATAAAACTTAAAAATATTTAAAACATTTTGTATTTATTTTGAAACAGTGTAACAATGTACAATTTTTTTATTCAAAAATAATGTAATTTGTTATTTAATATGTGTTGTGTTGCATTTAACGATGTGTGAATAAATTATATAGATTTTGTGGTTTTTACATGTCTTCAAAATAGATAATTAATTTTAAAAATATAAATAATTATTTTTGTTAGATCATCCTAGTATAGATAAAGTCAATCTAAATTATATAAATAAGAATAATTATTACTTTATAAATCAGTTAAAGTTAAACTTAATTTTTAATATAAATCATAATTTATTCTAATGAGATTTGACATGTTATTAATTTATTATCATATCACCTTAAATTTATATATGAATACATGTTTAAAAATAACGAAGAAATTATGTAAAGATGTATAAGTCTCAAAATGAGAAAGATATATTAAAAAATTTATGCCAATTAAATATAAAATTAATTTATAAATAGATTTTATAAAAAATAGTTAAACTTAAACTCTTTCCTTAGTAACTTCTACCATGTTAGTTGTATGTGAATTAAGAATAACTTTTATACAATACATGCCTTTGAGTTGTATGCCAATTGAGCAAATCTTTGAATAACTTTGATGCAATACATGCCTTTGAGTTGTATGCCAATTAAGCAAATCTTTTGAATAACTTTCATACAACACATGCTTTTTTTTGGGTTAGCTCTTATATAAAATAAAGCTTTTTTAAAATATGAATCTCATGCAAGTGTCTGCGTTCACTTTTCAAAAGCTTGAGGAGTCGCCAAATACACGTGGTCATGGTTGTGGTCGGAGTAGGAATATTAAATGGTTAAATTTAGTTGTGAACTCAAAATATTTAACGAAATTAATTAAGTAGTGCTTGATACATTTGTTAGGTAAACTTGAGACCAATCGATGAAGTTTGATCGTTTAGTTCCAATATTAATTTCATATTTTTCAGCTTAAGTAAGCTTAGGGTATGCACAAATATTTTTATCCAACCAACTCTTCCCCTCTAAATCAATCAGTCAATCTAAAATAATCCCATCTCCAGATTTTAAAATA
>Ga0209489_106414_pt1 | contig 18948 bp, 10 predicted proteins | sample SiratrowhiteBW_FD_187527 | JGI IMG/M metagenome (GOLD analysis project Ga0209489, IMG submission 187527) | Root nodule microbial communities of legume samples collected from California, USA - Siratro white BW (SPAdes) (version 2) | ecosystem: Host-associated > Plants > Roots > Nodule | place...
AGTAATCAAGTGAATAGAAAATGTGAAAACAATGCAACAACTGAAATAGAACATGTGAAAACAATGCAACAAGTGAAAAAAAAAAAAAGTATAATATATAAAGAAAAAGTAGAAGTAGCAGTAACTAAAGAAAATCTAAGACAGAAAAAGAAAAACTGAAAAGATGAAAAGTTGTTTTCTATGCTAATTTATAACTGAAAATGAACTAAAACAGATTGTTACAGCTTGGTGGTAAATTTTCATCACTTATAATTGATAAATTTTCGTTTCTTATATTGATGTTTAGAGCTGCTAAATGTTAGGCAAAGATATTTTGATGCATACACAATTAACAACCCAACATAACTTTCTGAACTTGACTTCTATGGTTCAATTAGTGATCCTTTCCTCTTCTCCACCAGTACAGATTGAGCAAAACTCTGCATGGACAAAGTAATAATAACAAGACACACAAAATTTGTAAGACAAAGATCTCCTCAATTAGGTCGAATTCTATAATGAATGGCAAAACTTTGTTTCTGAAAAGAAAAAAAAAAAAAAAAAACTGGTTTCCTAACTACAAATTTTATGTTAAATCTTCTCGGCACTCAACTTTTAATAATTAGTTGTGAAAATTTTTAGAAAAAAATATAGATATATAATAATATTAATAATAATAATAATATAATAATAATAATAGGATAGTTTAAGGACGTCACATTAGAGGAAACTATTTTTCATGAATGATAGTTATTATTGACAAGAAGCTTCTTCAAAATCATCTTGTTGAACTACAATAGTCACAACCATAGAATATCTTTCACATAAGATGTAAAATTTTTTAATATACTTGTGTTATTATGAAAAGTATTTCTAGTTCTAATTATTACAGTACAAGATTCGTGATGCAAATTCGTCTCCAAGACTATAGACAAGAGTAGAGAGGTTACTAAATTAAAACTGTAAAATATGTTTTGGCCAAGTTCAAAAGGAGGTGAATTTAACACTTAAAAATATTCGCAAATGATTCTGTTTAATATAGAGAATGAATAATTTTTATAAAAAATTATTCAAGATGATATGTAAAGCAAACAACAAAGGTTCATAAAGAGTTCCAGCACAATATTAGTTCACCAGATACACTCAACTGAAACCAGAAAACAATTCTTGAAAACACAGTGTGCAGTAAAAAATAATTCTTGAAAAATTAAATCAAGAAATCAAAGATTTATATCAAATTCAAGTTTATAATGATTTATTGATTAAAGAACTTTTTATCAAAATCAAACAATACAAACTATGTTCAGTGTATGAAAACTGTTTTTAATCAAAAATTGTGAAAGATTACATTTTCTGGGAAATCTAACTGATGAAAAGTGAGCCCAGTAAGTTGCGAAACTACAGATTTACACAAAACTAGTATACTGGTTATTGATCAGATTCAAAACTGTTAAGAATAGACTGTGTTTAAACAGAATATATGTTTTTCAAAAGTGACTTAAAATGTTTTCAGAAAGTTGATGAAATTATTCAAATAGCAAGGTTTAACCGATTATGAAAATTCAAGAAATACAACAAGATTTATCAAGAACAGTCAAGAGAGAGCAAGAGAGATCAAGACACAAGGATTGATCCTGGTTCACCCTTCCTCAAGGGCTACGTCCAATCCCTTACTCCACAGTAAACTTGCTACTCGCAAAAATTCACTGCTCCCCGCAGAAAACAATCCTCAGCAAGTTACAACCTGTACAAAACCCACTGTACAAACATAATTACCAACCCAGGTAACTCACAGCAAAATAAAATTCAGTACAATGAAAGAATTACACACTCAACAAAACAACCACTTTTATATAATAGATTACAAAAGTAATAAAGAAAGGGTATAAAAGGCTTAGTCTAATGATCAGATCAGTGATGAAACTGTCTCAGTCAACTCAAAGCTCCAGTAGTAATCCGAAAAAAAGTTCTTGATGAAATATTGATCTTGATCACTAGACAAGAAGGCGCTTTTCTATCTTTGAAAACTCAATGTTCTTGCTCAGAAAAATGTTTAGAATGATTTCGTATCTGTTTTCAAAAATGCGCCAACTATTTAAAGACAAATGTCATAAAATTCAATTTTTGTCAAACAGTCGATTGTTTTTCTCGAGTTAGTTAAAACATTTATTCAAAATGCAAGTTCTGATTTTAATGATTTCTCAAATCCTTTGTTAAATCAGAAAACACTTATGGAGCTTATCCTTGAGTAAGATTGCATGCATCACTGATTTGAACTCAAACTTGACACACAACACATACTCCTACGTTATAGACCGAGCTCTTCAATCTTCATGAAATCTTCATGTAGTCCACATATGATCACATGGTCTTGAGCTACTTCACATGGTTGGCTTCATCAAATCTTCACAGCAACCCACTAATGCTAACAAAAACCTTGATCATGAGTTTATCAATAGTTTGGGCCTAATTAGACTTATTTGGGCCTTTAAACAAACTTTTGGGGCCAAGTTCAAAATTAGAGAAGACCACTATAGAGATTTGGGAGCTTCAAGATTACAAAACATCTACTTATAAAAATTGTATACTGTAATAATTTATTTTGGGCCAAGTAGAATAGTATTTTAGACCTTGTATTTTGGGTCAAGTGGTGTAGGGTTTTGGGCCTTGAAGCCCATAAGAAAAAGTGGACGACTACCTTTGAAATAATACTCCAAGAAGGCGCCACTTAGGAATAATAGGTCCAAAAAGGCACCACGTGACACTTCAAGTAGGCACTACATAGGAGTTTCTTCTCCTAGCTTATTTTGCCACTTATCCACCTCTCATTAGAGAGTATTTGAAGCTTGGGCTGCAAGATACCTCTGCCACTTGACACTCTCCCATTGCAGATGATCCTCTACACTCATGGCTTGCCACTTATCACACTCTTATTAGAGATTTTTTGAGAAACTTTCAACATAAGTCATCTTTTTATAAATAGGAAGCTTATGTAATTGAAAGTCAACTTATGAATGAGAATTCTTGTAGTGCCAAAAATTCCTTGGTGCCTAATAGAGTTAAATTATATGATGCTTTTGGACTTATTTTCATAATGAAATCAATTGCTTCTAAGCTTAGAACCTACTAAATCGCATGTGTTTATAAATAATTTATTATTTTATAAATAATTTGTTCTTTTGTAAATAATTTTTTCTTTTGTAAATAATTGTTACTTGAGTTTTTTTTTATCAAATTTTACTCTAAACCTCATTAATTTTTTCAAATAAATGAACAGGACCCAATTAGGTCAAGAAGAGCAAGATTGAAATCCCTAAGAGCAAATAAGGGCAAAAATGGAATGTTAATGCTGAAAGCTGGGCCAAAATCCCAATAGAATCCAATTGCGTCCAACACCACTTTGTTGGGCTGGGCGCAAGCACAAAACAACATATTCTAATTAAGAAACCTTTCATATTAGGGTTTGCATCTTCGGCCAGAGATCATAAAAAGTCAAACTTGGAGGCAACTTAGGGTGTTTGGGTGTAATCAAATCTCTTTTGTTGTTTTTATTGGTTGTTTGGTCTTCTCATGATTAGGAGAAGTTAAACCCATTATTGTTGGGATTAGATGTAATCAGATGAAACTCTCATATAATCGGTTTCGTTTTATTTATGTCTTATCGTAAATATTTTTCCTTCAATATATCAATATTTTAATTTTATACAAGTGCTTGTTATGTTGCTTTATAATTTGATTATTGATTCTTGAGAGTCTTGGATAATATCTCTTGATTCTAGATCTAAATTAAACTACCGAATCGTGTCTAGGAATAGAACTTGATTCAATCATTGTCTTAGACCCTTGTGAGAATGCAAGATTCATTTATATAATTTATCAAGGAATTGACGGTGAATAGATAATTTTTAGATCATCTGCTGAGGAATTGGAGTTAAGTAATTTTGTGAGTTAACATTGACAATTAATAGAAAATAAGAAAATTATTTCCCTACATAAGAGTGAGGTTTGGTGAAATCTAACCCTAACAATTTCATTTTATTCATCTCTTACCATAACAATTCCAAGTTTTGATATAATAGACCTAAAAATATTTACTTCTTTAAATTTCTATACAACATTTTATGTGTTATTTCATGAGTCTAAATTTATTTATAATTGTTTAAATTGATGTGTATTGCATAAATTCTTTGGGAAAGAACAATATTTATTACCTAATACATTTGCAACTGGTGCATTTGCCATAATTAGCAAAAATAGGTTAATAGTGCCTCTACTTGTTCTTGAACTCTGGTTAGTCTCCTTCAAGACTTTCTCTTACCTTTTCCTAAGTATGTTGGCCTAAGCTCACACTCAAATCACTCCAACCTTTATCTCAAAGACTTCAATTCAATATAAACATCAATCTTTCCACTGCATCCACTTAATTACACGTCAAAAACACCAAAGTACCATAAACGAAGTAAGTTGACGTAAGCATGCAAGCAAGAATTGCATCAGTTAGTGAAGAAGTTAGGCTTTCTTACTAAATCTTTTTCAAAACCTTTCAAACTTCAGTGGATCAATGACAATAATAGTAGTCAAAGAACAAGTAAATATACCAATTTCCATATGCAAATATTTTGAATATGTCAAAAGGTAAAAATTTTGATTCTTCTTTTAAGGAAATTAAAAAAATTCACTTTGTTGACTCGTTGCATAGCACGAAGCAATGGCAACAACAAAGTAAACAAAAATATGCCCTCCATGGTCTTTCCAAAACTTATTTCAAAACTAAAAATAAAGGACATTCTTTCTTTATCTTTCTTTGTTTTGTAATATCAATAATTCCAATTTTGTTTTCTCTTTGGACCTTCAATCCTAGAGGAAAACAATAAAAATTGAACAAATAAAGGTTGCAGCCAATGAACATAATGAAGATGTAGGGACAAATATTTTTCAAGAGGGAGGGCCTGATGGAAATCAATCTAGAAGACAACAGTCAATAATAAAGAGGTCACAAAGCTAGATGATTGATCAGGAGCTTACTAGGAGTTTTTGGGCCTACTTTCAAATTGTTTAAGCCTGCAATAAGTCATTTGGGCCCAAATTTAACTTGAAGAGATCACTTGAGATTTTGGAGTATCAAGATTACAAGACTTCTATTTTTGGGTGTACAAAATAGTTTAGGAATTTATTTTGGCCCTATGTTTGGGCCAAACATAGATTAGGGAAAATTTTGGTTGCCAACTAGGTTATAAACCCTAGCTTGGGCACCAAGTTAGGTTAAAAGTCCTAGCTTATGCAAGTTAGGGTTAAAATTTCCTTCATGAGACATGTGGTGTCTTTGCCACTTGTCACTCCCTCAATGGAGAGGATTTGCACAAACCGTAGGGTGACACTTCTCAACATCTCATTTGAGAGGATTTTAAGAAACTTGCTCTCTAAGTTAGGGTTAGGGTTATGTTATGTGAGGTTAGAAACCTCTTTTGCAAGCTAAAACTACTATAAATATGAGTGCTATATGTTTAATTTGAACCTTGATTTGAGTAATAAATTTCTGCCAAAATATTAGAGCATTTTCTACTTTTCTTATAGAGTAGCCTTCTTCAAGACACATTCTAGACCTAGGTGGCCCAACCTCTCTTTGGAAGTTCTTCCAAATTTCCAACTCATAAACCGTGAACAATTTCCCTCCTAAGTTCCTTCGCCAAACCTCTCCTTCTCTAAGCAAGATATTCAAAAGAAAGTCACCCAAAAGAAGAAGAACAAGAAATGGTGCATGCAATCATCATATTTCCCAGGATTTGAGTTGTGGGTTTAAGAAGAAATGAGAATTACGTTTGACCATAATATGGAACACATGAAATCATAGAAATAATATCTTATTTAAAAATCTCAAATTGGATGCTGAGGAAGTTTTTGCATTAGATCAAATGAGAACACGGACTAGGACAACAAATAGGTATAAAAAAGTAAGGTTAATACATATTTTGATTGGTGCTTATGTCATAATTTGCTTAAAATCATTGAGTTGAGAGCTAACTAGAGCATAAAGGAGGATAATTATTAAATAATGATGCTAGATAGCATAATAACACGTGCATATATGTTTTATATGAGACACTCACACGAAAGAAGAGTAGGAGTGTCACAATGGAAAGTGTGAACAAAAAGCTGTAATTGTATTGCTATGGTTGTTCTTGTCGTTTTAAATCATATTTGCTAAGCTTACAAAGTGCTATGAAGGTATGTTATATGTTTTTTAGGACCTTTGAAAAAATGATAACCGAATAGAACAAGACCTTATGGTACTCAATCATAAACAAACAAACCACCAAGCTACAATTCAAGATACCCTCTTAAAGTATGACATAATTATTATGGTTTGTAAAACTTCTACAAATGAATGAAGACAATAAAGAGGTTGAGGGGAATGTGACAAAACTAAAACAAGTAAATCAACACACCCTTGCAAATGATGAATTAGAATGGTATATAAGACCATATAACAAGCAGGGAACCAACATAATAAAACACATGAAACAAAAGGAATGAGAAATACATGCATACACAATCATCACACCTCGAAACTTTATGTTGTATTTGAGTTTAGGACTCTTCTAGCTAGAAAACGGAGAACATTAGTATTGACTTTTGGTTTGTTAAATGATTCTGTAAATGAAGGTTTAAAATGGAGAGATATAGGGTTTTGTAGGTTTTATTAAGAATGTTGTCGAGAATTTTTTGTTCAAAACATTCTGAAATCTTTGTAATTAGTATTTGCATGAGGGTAACATTTTTATGCTTTCAAGTATATAAAAAGAAAATCTTAGGATTCAAATATAATAGGTTTGATGAAAAATAAAACAATTTTTAAAATTAAAATTGAAGTGACTTGTAAGAATTTTGAAACTGAAATGTAAGAGTTGTAACATGATCACAAGCCCTTAATTGTTCTTTTTCATTGTGCTTTTTGTTTCTGTTTTTTTTCGTGGATTGTTAACGGTCTTCAAAATCTCATTGTAACCCATTTCTTAGAAAATAATTGCAGTTTTATACATCTAAAAACTTATCTAAATTAACTGGTACTGGCATTGTGTTTTTTCTCCTAATTTATTCTCAAACTAATTTTTCTCCTATGAATTTATTAAAATAGTAAAATCATTTCAAAGTAGTATATTTCTTTTTCTCCTTAATACATGTAAAAAATATCAAAGTACATTTAAAAGTTGTATATTTCAAAGTACATTTCAAATTCATTAATTTTAAAAATATCAAATAAGATAAATTAAGAAAATCAATAAAAGGGATTTACAGTTCCAAAATTCAAAAAGATGAAATTTATATGAAACAACAATCAATTTAATAAAGTGTTTTTTCGCCCTCAAGAATCTGTTTCAAATCCTCTTTGGGCCTGCATAAAGCTTGGTTAGTGACAGTGACATCTGTCTTTTATTCCTATAAATTGAGTAAGTTTTTGGTCTTTGGTATTCAAAGCTGAAATATCTTATCTCCCTTCAATTTAAAGCCATAAAGTACAACATAAAAACAAGCATGTCTACAGTATCATCTTCATCACTTCCTGTTTTTCCCCAGGATGCCAAGCCCAACTCAAACTTCACTCGACACCTTGCCAACTTTCATCCTTCTCTTTGGGGGGATTATTTCCTTTCCTATGATTCTAGTTTTCATGTAACTGCATAAGTCTAATCTTACGTTTTAGATTGAGTTTCGACTACTTAATGCCAGACTTACTTATTTTATTTGATTTTTTTTCGGAATAATTTTAGTAGTGTACAAAATTTATAAATTAATTGTAGCATTTCATGGTAATAGATTTAGATCAAAGTTCATAAAAGTTAACAATAGTTGATATGTATGGTGTTAAACTGTTTGTATCCTAACTTATTATTGACTTTTGTAAAAATCCACAAAATAAAATGTTTCTTATGCTTGAGTTTTGATAACCACATGCAGGAAGATGATAGTGACATCAAACAAGTTCCACTATTGAAAGAATACGTGAGGAAGATGATTGTCTCTCCTGTTGATGACAATTTCCGTTTCAAGTTAAACTTCATCAACTCAGTTCAACGTTTGGGTGTTTCTTATCATTTTGAACATGAAATTGATGAGCATTAAATCAAATTTATGAGATTTCAACAAAGGAGAATAATATAGTAAGTTACGAAGATGATCTTCATCATCTTGCTTTGCTTTTCCGGTTGCTTAGGCAACAAGGATATCGTATTTCATCAGGTATGAATTTGCCAGTATACTATTCACCATGTGGATCTTTTATTCGTCATCTGTGTTTACGCTTTCCATGACATCAGTGTGACATTGTTTCTGCCTACAACTGTCATATAGTTAAGTTCAGAGGAAAATTAAATGCAAACCATTTTTGTAATCTTTTATAAAATTTAAATTCAGAAATTTTAATTGCAAAACCTAAAAAAAATTACTTCATCAAAATTAACTTGATTTGAAACGTTCATATTTACATTATTAAAATATAAAACCATAAAAAAGGAGAAGAAAAATATGTATCATAATTTGATAAACTATAAAACAAGAAAATAACTATGTATCATATTAGAGTTTTTTTCTTTGTTATAAATATGCTTTTATTAAAAAAGACCCTACTGTTTTTGGAAGAGAATTTCATCTTGTATACCATCCAATTCATCATATATTTAAATATAAATATTGAAATTTAATGGGTTATTTCCTTACAAAACAGATGTATTTTGCAAATTCAAAGACCAAGAAGGAAAGTTCAAGGAAAGCATTCGGAATGACATAAAAGGAATGTTGAGCCTGTATGAAGCATCCCAACTAAGATTACATGGAGAAGATATACTGGAAGAAGCATATAGTTTTACCCTCATTGGGTTAACTAAGTCATTAGCCACCAAATTAAGTCCCTTTCTTTCTCTGTTAGTGCACCATAGCTTAGGACAATCACTTCGCAAGGGAATGCCAAGGTTGGAGGCAAGATATTATATATCTTTCTACCAAGAAGATCCCTCCCATAATGAACATTTGTTAGCCTTTGCAAAACTAGATTTTAATGTTACAGAAGCTCCATCAGAAAGAAGTCAGCAATGTGACAGTAATATTTTCCTCCGAATTGTAGCATTTTATTATTAAATGAAAAATAAATAATTAAATAAATCCAAGTTTAAGACTTCTTTGAGAATTTAATTTGGGATCTTTTTGTTCAGGTGGTGGGTTAAAGATTTGAATGTCTCTATAAATTTTCCTTTTGTGCGAGACAGGATTGTGGAAGGTTGCTTTTGGACTTTTGGAGTCTATTCTGAGCCGCAATATTGCCTTGCTAGAAGGACACTGAAGAAAGCAATTGCCATGATATCCATCATTGATGATATATATGATGCCTATGGAACCATTGATGAACTAGAGATTTTCACCAATGCAATAGAAAGGTCAAAAAATGCCTTATATACTAGTATCTTTTGAATCTTATTCTTTGAACAAATTTGAAGTAAACTTTCTAATGATTAGCAGGTGGGATATCTCTTCATTGGTTGATCTACCAGAATATATGAAATTATGCTATAGGGCACTTTTGGATATTTTTGAAGAAATGGAACAGGAGTTGAAAAAGCATGGAAAAGAAGATTTGGTGAAGTATTCTAAAAAGGAAGTATGGTTAAATTTTTCTTTTAAGTAACTTTTAAAATTTCGCTTTTTCAATTGAGAACAACAAATTAAATATTGCATATTAGCTAGATATTTAGTCATAACATTTTACATTTGAAATCTGAAATACTTTGTTGGGGTTTTTAGAAGATTGATAAGAGAAATTTATTAATAACGTAACATGAGTTAATTTATACAAAAGATTGATATAACTTTTAATATAAAATTTTAAAGGAACGAGTTTATGGAATTTTCTCTTTATAAAATGTTCAACTTTTTTATTTTTAGTTAATATTAGATTTACTATTTAAGTTCTTAATACTTTTTTATTTTTCATTAATAGTTTTAAATGCATGGAAAACTTAAAAGAATATTCTTTCATTATGTAAAATAAATATAAGAATATGCTTCTCTTGGTCTATTATGAACTTTACCGATCCATAGGATCAGCAAATCTCGTAGGAGATTAAATTCATGAAAATGGTGCAACTCGAATATGCATTATCCAATCTCTATATAAGTTTCTTGGACTCAGCATATCATGTGACTTAGTTTGATCTTTTATGAAAATTGTACAATGAACATTTTGTCAATTTCAATAAGCTTATGATTTTTTTAATTCCGGTGAACACATATAACATTAAAAGAATACATAGATTATTTTTTCATTAAAAATTGTTATTATATTTTCAACTTGAAACCTTTAAGGAAAATGTTAATTACCATCTATACCAATAATTTAAGAGTCACTTGTGTGTATGGTAGAAATAAATAGAGACCACTGCTGGGTTGACCTAAATTTGACCTTTAGTAAAAGTAAAAACCAAGAATATTTATTTACGTGAGGAGTATTGTTTAAATGAAAGTCTTATATGACCTATGAACTTGTTTAAAACCCTTTATAAAGCTTTAAAAGGGTAATTGATATACTGTATTTTGACAAAATCGGTCCATTAGTAATTAAATTTTTTATATCATTATGTAATATATGTATTATATATAATGCATATAATATAACATAATTAATTAAATTATTTGAAGCTTTATTTTAATGAAGCTCTTAAAATGTATATGAATTTTATTTTTAAATGATATTGTAATTTTTATTTTTTTTTTGCAAGTCATCATGCTTATTATTTAGACATTATACATTATAACAATTTTAATATAGTATTAGCACTAAGAAAATATTATATATATATATATATATATATATATATATATATATATATATATATATATATATTTAAATTGGTTGATATGTTAGGTTAGAAAGATGTTTTTATTCTTGTAACCAACAAAAGTACCAAACAAAGGTCTTATCATATCTTTGTATTTTTGAATTATAGATGAAAAGACTAGTCCAAGCATACCTTACTGAGTCAAGATGGTTTCATTCCAATTACCCACCAACAGTAGAAGAGTACATGGAAGTTGCATCTGTGTCTAGTACTTATGCTATGTTGGCAACTGTATCTTTCTTGGGCATGGAAGACACAACAGAGGAGGTCCTCATATGGGCAACAAGTGACCCAAAAATTATTGTAGCTGCTTCAACTATTTCTAGGCTCATGGATGACATTGCTGGAAATGAGGTACATGTTAGACCCCCTTTGCCATTCTTTTCAACGCATTATGTGGATTCACTAAACAAACGAGTATACAAGGTTAAATTTTTTATGGGAATCTGGCAAAACACGCCTAATCATAAATCTATGTTTAAAAGAAGTAAAAGGATTGTTCTTATTCATATGCTCAATGCTTCTAGGTTATGTATGGAACGCAAACACATTTTGTTTTAAAACATGGAATGAAACCCTTTAATTTACCATATATTCAATAATTCCTCTAATTTAGAAGGTCAACAAGATTAAATAATATTGTTTTCTTAAATATGTTTTGGTCCCAGATTAATCAGATTTTGATTACAGTGTCTTTAATAAGAAAAATATATTCTTTTTGCCCCTAATAATTTATTTTATTTTAATTTTGGTCATGAAAAAAGTTCATGTAGCATTTTAAATAATGAAACAATTAGATAATAATATTGGGAAAAGTTATTACTATGAACGGAAAAGTGAAGAAAAAATTATTAGAGACTCAAACAAAATTCGATAATTTGTCAAAACTCAAGATCCTATTTAAGTCAGAATTTCTCTAGATTTAGTTATGTGAATTCATGTTAAATTTGTCATGCTATATTTATGTAGTTTGAACATGAAAGAGAGCACGTTGGCTCAAGCCTTGATTGTTATATGAAGCAATACAATACCACAAGGGAAAATGCCATTAAAGAATTGCTTAAGTTGGTGGAGAGTGCTTGGAAAGACATTAATGAAGAATGCCTTAATCCTACTCAAGTACCAATGAAGTTTGTATTGCGTGTTGTCAACCTTACACGAATGATGGACGTACTTTACAAAGAAAAAGATAGTTATACACAGTCAGGAGGAATATTGAAGGACTATATCAAAGCTTTGCTAGTTGATAAGGTGCCTATAGAAATAAGCTAAACGCTTATTTCTTTTATATATGTATTATTGATCTATTTCTCGAATTTGTATAATATTTCTTGATGATTTGTCTTTATCTTAATAATTATTTTTCTAAAAATTATCAGTTAAAAATAATTAATCTGAATGTTTTATTTTGGTGAGTAAGATAGATCTTATCATCACTCTATTTAAACATAGAACAACTTGTTTTGATGGATACATAAAAAAAAATAATTAATCAAAATTATCTGCAAAAACACACATTACTTCCTTGTATAACTTTTGTATTTAAACTGCAACATGATTTTCAGGAGTCATGATGAGGTGAAAAAAGAGGTTACAAGCCTAAAAACAATTCCAAAATTAAGTTAAAGTCTATGAAAATATAATGGCGAAGTCTAAATCTTATTGAAGGCCAATACTCAGCCTCTAAAAGTATTATTAAAGAGAACCTTAATAATTGAGTTTGAGTTCACAGAAATATATTAACAATAAAATCTATGGTTGTTCTATTAAAAGTCAAGTTCAAATTTATTATTAAGGATAGAGTCAAACTATTTTATTAAAAGTTAAATTTGAATTTTGGGTTAAAATCTCTGTAAGTTTGTTAAGTATAAGATTATAAAATTGTGTTAATTATGGTGACAAAAAGAAAATATTGAATGGATAAAAAATGATATAAATAGAGGTATATAAAGTTTCTTTTTCTAAATAAACATTATTCAGTTTGCCTAATTCATCAACAAACACATTATACTTACAATGTTGTCTAACAAAAAGTAAAGTATTAACCATTTTGTAAATGAGTTGCATCTACTGGAATGTGTAAAACATGTTTAGGACGAGTTCAAAAGGTGAGGTGAATTGAATTATTAAAAAATTTTCGCAAATATATCTTTATAAAATTGAAGAATGAAAATTATTTAATAAAACTGTTGAAAGATGATATTATGAAGTGTACAACAAAAGTTCAATGTATTCCAGAACCGAGACAATCAACTAAAATAATATACAGAAAAAGAGTTTAACCAGATATAGAAACAATAAACTGGAATCAAAAATCAGTTATGTTAACCCAAAAAACAATTTAAGTAAAACTGGAAATAGTGTACTGAAAACAAGTCAAAAGTTCAATTTAGAAACCTTCAGATAAAAAAAGTTTTATTATAAATCAATTTTACAACATTACAAATCAGAGTTTATATAATAAATCTGGAGTTATAAAGATTTCAAGAAATCTTATTTTCTAGATAACTGATTTGATGAACAGTAGTTTTAGCGAACTGAAAACACGGAACAGATTTAAGAAAATATTTAGAAAATTGTTTTTAGAAGAATTCACAGTTTAAAAAAAATTATCAAAATATCACTAGAAGATTTAAACAATCAGTTCAATATGATATTCAGTTAATTCCTCAATCAAGAATGAAAACAAGAAGTGTTCAAGAAGAGAGCAAGAAAGACCAAGAACACAAGATTTTATCCTGGTTCAGCCTTCCTCAAGGGATACGTCCAGTCATTTTCCAACGAGCAAAGATTTCCACTATTCAAGATCACCAGGATCAGTTTACAACAATACAAACACTTGTAACCAACAAGAATACACTGCTCCCAACAGTAAACAACCTACTGAACCCTTCAACAAGTCAAACACAGTGCAAAAACCCATTGCACCAACCCAATTACAACACCCTATACAATATAGGTGTCGCAAATGGGGTCACGATGGGGACGACGAACAAAATAAAATTATTTTTTCAAAACAGACGAGTCGTCACCATAGTTTATTATGAAAAAACTATGGAAAACAAAAAAATTGATAAAGCAAGTATGTGAAAACCGAATTTTGAGTCTGGGAGTCGGTTATGTGTGGGGAAGGTATTAGCACCCCACAACGCCTGTCCAAAGACGGTACCTTTAATTTAACAAGTAAAATAAGTGTGATTTTATAAAATGTTTATTTTTCGAAAGAAAAAAAAAAGCAAAGAATAAAAATAAAAACAAAGAAAAATATTTTTTATTCCGAGAAAGGATCCGACAAAGTTTGACCTTGCTCTTACGTATTTTCATTAGGGATGGAAAATCAGGGGTTACGTAGTTCTATGGATAAGATTGTTTGTCGGGTTGATATTTTTATTTGTGACATTTTTGTAATTAATTTTTTTATATTTGATATTAAAATGATTTATTTCCAAAGTTTCATATTAAATATCACGAGACGCGTGTGGTCATTTTATATTTAAGAAATATTTGGAATAATAATATTAAATATCGTATGACGCGTATGGTCATTTGATATTTAATATTATTAAAAAATATAATATTCCAAAATTTTATTTCTAAAGTTTATATTAAATATCATATGACGCATGCGACCATTTGATATTTAAAAACTTTAAAATAATAATATTAAATATCGTATGACGCGTGTGGCCATTTGATATCTAACATCATTAGAAAATATAATATCCCAATTTTTTTTTCCAAAGTTTTATATTAAATATCGTGTGACGCGTGCTACCATTTGATATAATAAGAAACATTTGGAAAAATAATAATAAATATCGTATGACGCGTGTGACCATTTGATATTTAACATTATTAGAAAATTTAATAATATCCCAAAATTTTATTTCCAAAGTTTTATATTAAATATCGTGTGACGCGTGCGGCCATTTGTTATTTAAGAAACATTTGGAATAATAATATTAAATATTGCATGACGTGTGTGGCTATTTGATATTTAACATTATTAGAAAATATAATATCCCAAAATTTTATTTCCAAATTTTTATATTAAATATGGTATGACGTGTGCGGCCATTTGATATTTAAAAAACCTTAGAATAATAATATTAAATATCATATGACGCGTGCGGCCATTGATATCTGACATTATTAGCAAATATAATATTCCAAAAATTTATTTACATAGTTTTAGTATCCCAATTTAATTTTTATTAAAATAATAATAAAAATAATAATTATAACACAATAAAATAAAAAAATAAAACATGCAAGATATAAGCTTAAAATATGGAGATACACAAATAAAGAAGGTTGTAGTTTCGGGTTGGTCCCAAAGGCTCAGAATCATTTTTTTATTATTTTTTTTAGGTTGGTGGTGCAATGGTAATGTGGGGGATACAAATTGTTTTTATTATTTATTTTTAGGTTGGTGGTGCAATGGTAATGTGGGGGGTATGAATAGAATGGCCCAACTCCTAAACCCAAAGCCACCATCACCCCAACCCTAAGCCACAATCACCTTTCTTCACCCATGATGAACTAAAAGCGGCAACGATGAGGAAGGAACGGCGGTGGCACTTGGTGAAGAGCTGTGGCGGCGGCAACTAGGAGCGGCGGGCAACGGCGACAAGGCGCGGCGGCGGTCGGCGGTGACGAGGCACGATGGCAGCGGCGATGAGGAGAGGAGCGGCAGCAGGCGGTGGAGACTTTAAGGCAGTTACGGGCTGTTTTTAGGTGCAGTTTTGGTGCTGAACTAGTGGAGTTTTGAGTGCTTATAGGGGCTGTTTTGGGGTGAGTTTAGGGGTTGTTTTTGTGGTGCTTATAGGGGCTAATGTGGTTGAATTTAGGGGCTATTTCAGGATGAGTTTACGGGATGTTTTGGGTGTTTTTAGGGGCTGTTTTGTGGTGAGTTTAGGTGGTAAACGTGATGAAGTTTTAACCTTAGGCAACTGTTTTACGGTCGTAGAGTATGCATCCGTTGCTATAGACTAAAAATAATGGTTTTTTTGTCTAAAGCGATAGTTTCCGAAAAATCGTGGTTTGTAGTGCTACATTAGACAACGAATTTTGACAGACTTTTAAGCAACACTTTTATTAAGACAACACTTTATTAAATGTTGCTTATTTTTTACGCCACGCTATTTTATCTATTTGTAGTTGATTAGGCCACATTTATTTACCTATTGCCTGTTTTTAGACCACACTTATTTAACTGTTACCTATAGTTTAGACCACGTTATTTAGGTTCCAATAATTATTAACCATGTTCATTTTGTTGTTGCCTATTGTTGTAGACAATGCCTATTAGGTTGGTACCTATTATTTGACTGTTTTTCAGTTGGTACCTAATGTTTAGTCGAGTAGTCAAATTAAAATGTATTTTCAATATTTTTAAAATTTTAATTATTGTTTATAATATTTTTTTAAAACATACAATATAAAATAACTACAATTATATAAGCAACATTACACAATAACTAGAATTCTAAATATTACATTCATCCATAATGCTTAATATGATCTTAGGCAGTTGATACATATTGCTAGAATTCAAAATAACATTACATTACATTCATCCTCCTATAGTTCATCCTACTATAGTTCATCATACGGTTCATCCTACTCTACCCTGTCATTTGATTTAAGTTTAAAACAAGTTACAACAACCAGCATTCATTCATGTATTTCATCATCTTCTCCATCTTCAAACTGATCTTCAGATTGCCCCTGAAATTAAATATGTATAAATCATTACGAAGCAAATATTTGAAATTGTGAACATTAGAGATTATGGAGTATTAATATCAAACTGAATTGCAATGACTCAATCAAAACTAAGAAAACTAATCCCAGAACAGTTAATATTAGCCTTTTCTAAATCCAAATATTACCCAGTCCTCGTATTTGTTGCCACCCCACACCATTATCAAATGATTGAGATTATAGTTTAGACCCATAACAAGTGTCAAATAGAGCACACCAATAAACTCACCAAACCGTGCAGCATAGAGTAAAGCATATGACCACCCATGGAGTGTCCAATATTTTCCACATGTTTGTCACATATTCATAATTAAATACGAGTTTTGGGGATTTCAGAACACTCATTTCGATTTACGAAACGGAGGGTAGGGATTTGGGGAACTTTTGGGTTTAGGGTATCAATTAGGAAGGGGGAAGAGTGTTTTGGGAACTTAATTGGATTTTCAGTGGGTATAATCTGGTTTTCACATATGGTTTTCATTGGGAACTTAATCTGGAGCGCGAGATTACAAAAATGGAGAACAGGGTTTTGGCTGGAAACTTTCGCGCTTGTTCGCGATATGAGCGCCCATCACTTAACTTAGTTTAATAATCTGAATATACACATTAAACCACATTCCAATACGCGTGGCCACATTCACATACCTGTGGTCTAAACTAATTTTAACTTGTACGCAGTTTTGCACGTGTTGCCTAAAATATATAGACAACACTTTGTACACGTCTCGTTGCCATTTTCGTAACAAAACCTACTTTTTAGACAACGCGTAAATATCATTGTTTGTTCCTATTTCAGGCAACGCTTATGCGGTCATTGCGATATTTTTGTTGCCTAAAGCCAAAAATGATGTAGTGAAAATATAATGATTGAAGATGATTTTTTAATGATTGGGCATAAGAATGCCACCAAGAAGGCACAAGGACCAAAGTGTAGATCAATGCTACTTTGAGTTTCTTGAAGAAAATGTAGAGAAAGAGAAACAAAATGGGAAAGAAGGAAATGTGCTTCAGATAAATAATTACAAAATGAAATACATGCTGAAGGAGTACAGGCCGAAGACACTGGAATCAATGTAGATAAAGGTAATATTACAATGTTAACAAGTTTATTTTTTTTATTTCGTTTAGTTTTTTAACTTAGGTAAGTTTAATGTCAAAATAGGTACAAGCAATAAAAGAACATGAGGACCAACAAGATGTTTACAAATACATGTAAGAAATATTGATGATCGTCTAGAAGTTATCTTGGACAAAGATGGAGAGCCTGCTGGTCCCAATGATAGAGTTGTGTCTGACTTGAGTTATTTCCTTGGGACCTTATCAAGAAATTCAAATTTTTTTCCTCTAATATACACAAACTTCAAGGCTTTGGTCAAAGATTACAAGGAACGAATATGGAAATATGTTATGGTAATTAAATAAAATTCTTATCTTTGATTGAATTATAAAATATTTATGACATGTGTTTATTTGTGGCTTTTGTTTAGGAAAAATTCATTATTTCTAAGAAAGGACATAAAGCAGTTTTTAGTCGTGTGAATGATGCCTGGAGATGGTATAAGTACTATGTAAAGAGAACGTATTTTGAGAAATATTCCACCTTAAAGGAACAATTGAAACATTGTCCAAAGTCTATTGCTGAGGATCATTCCAAGCTATTGATAGAGTATTGGACGATCATTCTACTTTATAATAATATTTTGTTTTATGATAACATGATTCTATAGTCAATATTAGAAATTATGATTCCAAGTTCAAGCACACAAAGGTCCTGTAGTTTGTAGTTGCGCATGAAACAAACATTTTTTAGAAATTGTTGTTCAATATTAGTATGTATCCCACATTTTTTATACCTATTTTTATGCACGGTTTCTAAATAACTACTCGACATTTTTATTTCATTATTTATTTTGTTAAAATTTAGAGGTGAAGAAAGATCAACAATGCCTCATTCTACATTTTTGTTAACTACATTTATATTGATGTATGTTCTCATCTACAAAATATAGAGCATTAGTGAAAGGAACGCGACGAATAGGACTAAGCAAAAGTATATGATCGTATGCGAATTATCAATTTTGCCAGAGTTCGAGCTGAATTGGTATGGTATTATTAGGTTATGTCTCAATTTATAATATATCATTAATATATATTTTACTATTAATTTTCATTTTTTTATTAATAGACTACTGTCGCAACCGGGGTCACGACGGGGACGGCGAAAAAAATATTTTAAATTTCGTAGAGTCGCCACTATAGTTTATTACGGAAAACTACAGAAAAACCAAAAATCTGATCTTCGAACCAAACTAAAGTC
>Ga0209489_106417_pt1 | contig 18941 bp, 8 predicted proteins | sample SiratrowhiteBW_FD_187527 | JGI IMG/M metagenome (GOLD analysis project Ga0209489, IMG submission 187527) | Root nodule microbial communities of legume samples collected from California, USA - Siratro white BW (SPAdes) (version 2) | ecosystem: Host-associated > Plants > Roots > Nodule | place: USA...
TATATATATATATATAATCATTAAAATGAAAAAAAAAGAAGTATATAAAACGATTAATTATTTCAAATACGCTTGTCATTTATCCTTTTTCATAGTTAAAAAAAGAAATTGGCTTTTATTATTTATATACTTATGCCATACAAATGCTCTAAAACTAAAATATCACGTGTGATTAATTTCATGCATCATATTGTGGTCTTGAACATCACGATGTGAATTTAATCCTCGATATTCTCAAACTTGGTTCAATCCTTTAGGGACCATTTTTCTCAAAAAATACTGTTTGAAGTAAATCTGATCTGTGTCATCTGCTACTCTATATCAGTAAATTCATCCTCACCTCGTTATTCACACTGTGGTATGGAAAGCTTGTCAATCTTTTGTTCTAGATTTTGGATTGTCACATTTTTTATCTTATTATCCAAAAAATACTTTAAGATACTTATTCTTATAGATCATTTCAAATCTTTGTACGAGCTAATTAGCATTTCATTACTGTCTGAGGTAATGTGAAAAGTTTTACTGAAGCATCATTTTTTAATGAAAGAGTGATTGTTCATCCTTACAATTACGTTGACGGTTCTCCCTTTTACTTGTTCATTATTTAAAGATCAAATCTGTCCTTTTTGATTTAGTAATTTTTCTTATCAGCCTTTTGATTAAGTAATGTGTAAGTTTGCAACAGATTTTCTATTTTCTATTTTGTCTTTTTTTTTTATCGGCATATTTTCTATTTTGTCAATGTATGATAAGGATAATTGATTTACTGCATTCAATGTAATAAACAGGAAAATATGCTATTCATCACGTTTCTATAATGAAAAAAAATTAGACAATTACTTTTTTTAAATATTCATTTAACAACTTTTTCAATAATAAAATAATACAAATTAGGCAATAATAATAATAATAATAAATATATGTAAAATTTAAAAATAAAACAATAATATACTTAGTATCAAAGGTGTCAACATATCATATTTTTTCTATATATCATAACTCTTATTTAATGCCAATAATAATGTATCTCTCCTTATTTTTAAATATATATATATATATATATATATATATATATATATATATATATATATAAACATTAATATGTTTCTTTAATCTATCATAAACTTATTTTCTCTCTCTGTCTCTTCATCTCTCTAAAAGCCATGTAGCTTTATGATGACTTAACATGTGGGTTTTATTCTTGTCCCCTAAACAAAGCCTCTCGGGGTCCGTTTTGCTGTTGTTACTCAATTTTTTCTTTCTTTATTGAGTGATTTAGTTGTAATGTTATACTCGTAAGGTTTTTTAGCTTTAGTTCTAAATTTATATAGAAAACTACGGTTTAAAGTTTTCCTCTCTTATTCTTCTAGAGAAAGCAATAAAAGAAGCTATATACAACAACTTCTTTTGTCATTTTCAAAGTGTTGATATTTTTTAAATGTTGAGTGCGTTCATGGGAGAGTGGGTAGAATGAGCTGACTCAATTTATCTCTAATTTATAACAACTTTTTAAAATCTAATTATAAGCCAAAGGAAATTGAATCTGAAAACTGAACTGAACTTGCCTTTACAAGTTTTAGGACTTAAAATTGTAAAGCATCTTGTGAGTTGGATTTGGTTAGAAATTTTGAAAAAACCAGACTACGGTTTTTTCTTCACGGCCTCCTTAATTTCAAGAGCATTCACAACACTTTCATCGTGTTTGCTTATCCCTCAAAAATACTCGCACAAGTATAATTCTTAAAAATATGGCGTAGAGAAGTTCCAGAAACCGAGCAACAATTGATTTGAGGTATCAAAAACTTCACTAAATGTACATGTCTTTCTTTGATTAATTCGTTAATATTCTTTAGTTTTATGTTTCAGTTATGGCTTCCAACGAAGAGGTAACAATCGCTTTGAGATATTGGGTGGATGAGAAAAAAAGGCGCGTAATTGTGGCGGAAGCAAGTGGAGACTTGGTAGATGTTCTCTTCAGTTTCCTCACCCTTCCATTGGGAACTATCATTCGGCTTTGGGACAGTTTGGACGGTGAGAACAGCTCTGAACAACAAGTAAGACCTGAGAACAGCTCTGGACAACAAGCAAGGCTTGGTTGCTTCAAAAATCTGTTCCAGTTTGGGAACAGCTCTGAACAACAAGTAGGACTTGGTTGCATCAAAAAGCTGTACCAGAGTGTTACTGATTTGGAGCCTGATGTTTTCAGGAACAACATTTGCCAGAAAATGTTGCATTCTCCGCGCAACCCGTTAGAGAGCTCTTGCCAGAGACTAAAAGTGAAAGTGGATGATACAGAACCCACAAAGTATTTCATGTGTCACAACTGTTCAAAAAAAGCAAGTGAAAAACTGTTGGTGAGTTCATTTCCTGATGTAAAGTGCGACTGCGGGTCATTAATGAGAAAAGAAATTGAAATGCTGGAAGAGCCTGCTCGTGACGATGGTGTTTTTGTTAAAGGAAAAGCCATGTTCTTGATCTATGATAACTTGACAGTGCGCCGAAGCTCTCCAAGTGAATCCATTAAAGAACCCCTCAAACTTGGACACAAAAAACTTGAAAACCCGAAAGTAGATCATCTTGACAGGAAAAAGGTAATATTTCTCTGAGGTGCTACTTGCACGAGTTTTTTTTATCTTTCAAGAGTGGTAGAAAAAAATTATTCCTCCAATATTGGATAATAGGAAGTTTATGCCAATAACAAAAACTAATTTAGAGTACTAGTTGATTATTTTGTCTTAAAAATTTCAGACATTTTTGTGGACTTACAATTACACTACTTACCTCGTGTACGAAGCTGTTAACCTTCCTTCTGTTCTTCAATTATATTATAAAATTGTGGATGCCAAGGACTTTTCCGTTGTGGTCGTACTTTGATGATGTCAACTGTTATGAATTTTCCTTGTTTAATTACAACTTTACAGCCTTAAAATTTGCTTTGTTTTTTTTACTTTTCTTCTTTCAGATACTAAGGATACTGAAGCAAGCATTAACCTCCAAAACCCCCCTTACTGATGTCTTATTGGGAAACACAACATCCATGCGACCGGTCTCTTTCTCACGAGTTATTGGCTCTTCCCATTCCAAAGATTATTTACAAATCAAGGTAATGGTGAGTAAACCAAAGAACAAGATTCTATTTGTAGAAGCAGATGGAGACTTTGCCGATTTTCTCGCCAGCTTCCTCACAACACCTCTTGGATCTATTATGAACCTTAAGAATGACAAATTGTCCTGCTGCCTCATACCACTTGCATATATTCTGAAGCTTAAGAATGGCAAATTGTCCTTGGGAAGCATTCGTAACTTGTACAAAAGTGTGAAGAATCTCGATTCATGGTGGTTCACAGAGTCATCAAACAAATCCTTGTTGAATCCAAAGGTGGCTTCTCATTTTGGTTGTGAGAGAAATCCACTATTAAAAGCAAGTCAAGATGACACTGGCAAATATTGGTATGGCCTTGGAGAAGTGAAAAATGAGAAGGGACGTGTCATCTGTGAGAAGAAAATGATTTCAAAGAAACACCATATGCTACAAGAGCCAAAAGATATCAAACTTTTGGACCCAAGATCTTCAGATAGAGCAAGAAAAGATGGTGTAGGATTTATGAAGAGACCGTGTCTATTTGTTGTGAGGGATGATCTTACATTGTTACCAATGACAAATATTTCTAGTATTCCATGTTCGTTTATGGATGATCACCGGTTTACTGAATTGGAGGAACATTTGGTGAAAATCAGAAAGTCACAGGTCATATTCACTATCCACTCTTGACTACTTGCTCTTTCGATATTGGTTTAAGAAAATCTGAATCATACCAATGGTTTTATTTAATATTTGTCTAATTATATGTGTTGATTTTGGTCAGGCACTAAACATGTTGAGGGCTTCTTTGACATCCGACAAAGGAGCTTTTACCCGGAGCCTATCCTTCTTTTTGTGGAAGTGGAGATTCTAGAGACTCATTCCATTTTCGGGTTTCTTGAGAAGGAAGAAAAACGAGAAGGAGGAAAAAAGAAAAAGAAGAAAAAGTGAGAAAGATAATAAGTTAAATGACAAGAAAGAGAGAAAGAAACAAGATGAAAGGGCGGCAGAAACTAAGAAGGAGAAGGAAGAGATTAAGAATAACTCGGTGCAGAAGACAAAGGAAGACGTTAAAGCCTGAACTTTGGAATGATAATTAATGAAGGGTGGTGTAGAGCAATGCTGCAATATATTAATGGTGTATGAAATAGTTGTGTTTAGGTGGATTTGATGATTGTGTAACATTTAATTTTTCTTGTTATATGAAAGTCAATGTTGTTCAATAATTCTATACTAGTATATTCTGATATGATTATAACTAGAAATATACTTGCCATTTAAGTGGATATTAATCTTTTGTGGTAATTAATAAATTAAATTAGAAATGATAACTAGATACGTATGAAATGTTGGTAGAAATAATGAATTTTAAAAAATATTTTTAATTATACACACATACTGTCATTATCTAGAGATTTTGAATAGAATTAATTCAAAGGGTAAAAGGGTAAATGATTATGAGATTTTAGTATGGTGTGCCTGTGTATGGAGAGTGCTTCATGATGCTTTTATAACTATTGTTTTTATTAACAGCAAATAATACATTAAATTGAAAAGATTAAAGGATGCTTTCAACCCTTTAAAAAAAATTATATTGACCTCATGATTTACATATCCGAAGTTTACTAGAATATGGGAGAACAAAATAAGCTTTTTCCATACTCTTTCCTTTCTCTCTTCCATCGCAGGATTATCCGCATATATTTGTGTAGAATCGCCTAGGTTTTTCTTGTAGTCTAACGATAATAATCTTTACCGATAATGATTTTTTTTTGAAATTTTTTTTAAAGTGGTGTAATTTTTATTTGAAATTTTCAAAATAGTGAATTTTTTTTTTAATTTTCAGATATAGGTAAATCGTGTATATACGATATTATTGGGAAGAAACCATGACCCTATTACACGATTTAATTTAACATTAAATGAGATCGTAAAAAGAGAATACAATTTTAGTTTAATAGATGAAACTGTCCGGCTAACATTTGAGTTAATTAAAATTGTGAAAATACTGAGATAGTTAATATTCTTCACCTATTCCTATTTTTTTTCACTTGAGGTGTGTTGCTACTGTGCAACTAAAATAAATGCACAGTTACAAAGTCATTTTATTTATTAATAAATATGTAATGGTTGAAATTAATTCTAATTAAGTAATTAATCAAATATGAGTTAATTTGAATATAAGAGTGGTTACATATGGTGAAGAAAAATTACTTAGATATAATTTAAAAATTTATAATAAATTTATTTAAAAATTTATATAATATTTTCAAATTTTTCTTTCTAAATTTATTGCTAAATTTCAATTTTATTTTAAATTATTTCTATATTAGTAACTAAATTCAAATATCTAACTTAAACTTAATTTTGCTAAATATTTTTTAATATTAAATTTTAATTTAATTTAATTTTTCTTTTCAATATCAAACTTACTCTTAATTTAATTTAATGTATAAATCTCATACTAATATCATTTTTGTTTCAACCATTACATATTTATCAACAAATAAAACAGTCAGTTTGTAACTTTACATTTATTTTAGTTACATAGTAGTAATACAACACACCTACCAAAAATAGAAGAAGAGGAATGGGTGAAAAGTATTAACCACTATAAAATCATGCACTATTCTGACATTTTATTTTTTCATGATTTCATTTATTTCTTCACATTGATATTGTGTCTTGCAGGCATGATTTACCCATATCCAGAAATAAATACAAAAATACACTATTTTAGAAATTTCAAATAAACATTACACCAGTTTAGAAAATTTGCTTTTTCTTTTTGTTATACATGTTTTTAATACTAACTTAAATTACTTTATTTTTTGTTCAAGAAATATATATTTATAATTCATCATTTTTATTGGACCAATATTAATTTTAATACATATACTTCAAATTACGTTTTTATTAAATAATGTTTAAATTTGATTTTTTATTATTTAATTGATGATAAATTAACTAATTTAAATTTTGATAATAAAAATGTAATTATACAAAAAGAATTAAAAATAATCTCAAATTAATTTTAAATCCATATACTTAAAAATAACATTTTTTTCAATTCATATTTGAATTTCAGGTTACAATCATTATAAAAGTATATTATAATAACTGTTCTAATATTTTTTTTATTATGGATTTGATTTAGTCCTCCATAGTTTTTGTGTCTTTTCTTTTTAATAATTTGTTTATAACATATAATTGTTGTTTTTTTTAAGTGTCAGCGTATTGAGATTTTAAGATTTACAGTAATTTCTAACATGAATTAAATTAAAAAAAAAAAAAAATTGGTAGCAAAGGGTGTCTGGAATAAAACTTTTCACGTATAACTATTAGTAACCAAGATTCTTATGTGACCTTTTCTTCTTTACAATTTTTGTTGCATTTATGCTAGTCTATTTTCGTTTATTTTTCTATATAGCCTTTTTAATTTTGAAGAGCCTCCATGCCAAGGTTAAAGGAAAAAAATAATGTAATATTTTTTTTGTATATTTATAAAAATTTGTGATTTTTTATTTACAAAATGGATAAGTTGGGCTTAAGTTGTATCAAAATGGTGTTTTAAATAAAATTAATAAAGAAATAAATTTATGAAAAATTAATAAAGAAATAAATTTATGAAAAATTAATGAATTTCAAGTAATTCAAAATATTGCACTAAATGGCGCTTTTAACTAAACAATCATTAATATTGTAATAAAATGGTACTTTAACTCAAATCAATGGAAAAAGAACTTTACAAAGAAACACCAAATTCCAACATCCTTCAAAATAGAAGATTCAAAAGTCATAAAAGTTGAACCAGAATGATGTTTTAAAGTGTTTTAACCTAAACTAATAAAGAAAGAAATTTATCCGGAAACATAAATTTTATTATGAAAATAAAAAAATGAAAAAAAAATGAACAAAGGATATGCGAATGAAAATATTTTCTCTGTTTTTTATATTTTGATAAAAAAAAGGTTGAATATATACAAATAATGTACTCATTCTAAGTATAGCCAAAGAAAGAAAACAAATAAAAATATTACAACCTGATACTGTCATAAAAATATAAAATTAACATAAAATAAATAGAAGTGATGATAATTTAATTTTTTAATAAAAACAAAATCAAATAATTAATATTTATTTCATTCTAACAATTTGATCATATTATAAAGAAAAAAATCACTGAATTTATATTACTTTTTTTCTATAATGCCTTGTATCCATGTCCTCTGAAACCCACCGCAAGCTGGGGAACAAATATTGTGAGGCCCAGCTAGGAACAAATATTCTTGAAAGATTAAAGACATAAGACTTGATGGAAATGGAAGCAAATGGATGATACCCTTCTTCATTTTTTCTCTAACAATGTGACAGTTTATTTTTATATGTTTCGTGCTCATGAAACACTGAATTTGCTACAATGTATCTTGCTGAGTCATTGTCACAATATAAAACAGATGGTTGCTCGAAAGGAACTTTCAAATCTTGAAGAAGATAGACTAGCCATTGGATTTCACATAGTGGTCATTGCCTTCTATTTAGCTTCACAAGAACTCTTTGGTATTGTTCCTTACATCTTTCATTTCCAGGATATAAGAGAATTTCCAAGATACACACTAAAATCAGTCACTCACTGTCTTGAATCATTACAGGTGCCTCCAATCACTATCACAAAAGGCTTTTAGATGGGCAGAACTACTGAAAGAGAAAATCGTTGAACAGAAAATGTTATGTCAGTTCGGGTATTAGTGAGATACATAAGCCTTCCAACCAATCTTTTATAGGCATGAACGTCAGTAAAAGACACACTTCCAGTAAAAGATAATTTAACAGGATTATTCATATGAGTGATTGCAGGTTTTGCAGTCTAAAAGACTTGTATCTGTTAACAATTCCAATCGATATTTCATTTGATTGATCATTATCCCTTTCTTACTTCTTACTACTTCAAAATCAAGAAAATATCTTAAATCACCAAGATCCTTGATCTTGAATGTCTTATTCAAAGCTTCTTTGACTTGGTCAATCTCTTCTTTATCATTTCCTGCCAAAATTGTCATCCACCTACACCAATAATGTTGTAAAAGATCCTTCAGATGAATTATTAAATAAGGAATGATCATTCATAGATTGAGTATATCCCGCAAAAATAAAAAAAGGATAACAATTTAGCAAATCACTCCCAGCTAGCTTGCTTAAGGCCATATAAAGCATTTTTTTAATTTACAAACTTGTCCTGGTTGAATAGAAGTCAATCCAGGAAGAGTGACCATGTATACATCTTCGTTCAACTCTCCATGTAAGAAGGCATTGTTTATGTCAAACTGTTTCAACTCCTAGTTAATTATATATAGAAGCTAGAGAAATAAGTAACCTTATAGTAGTCATCTTTGCTATTTGAGAAAAAGTTTTAAGGTAGTCAATGCCCTCTGTTTATGTGTATCCTTTCACCACTAATCTTGTTGTATATCTTTCAACAGTCCATGAGCATTATACTTTATTTTGAATACCCATTTACAACCTCTGGCAGTTTTGTTCTTGGGAAGAAGAACAATCTCTCATGTTTGATTTGACTCGAAAGCATATATCTCACACTATACAGCTGATAAGTACCAATTTTGAATGTTTTTATACATGAGAAAGATTGAGTACTTGTTGGTTTAAGTGTTATTTAAAATAGTAATTACTCTCAATTTTAGAGTTTTTGGATCTAAATTTATGTTTTGAGTCATGAGTTAAAAAAATCATTTAATCTTAATTATTGTGAAATTTCAGGTATAAAAGAATGAAGAAAATGATAGATTGAAAGATTCATGAAGAAAAGAAATAAAAAGTTTAAAATAAACAAGTACAAGAGAAAAGTCACTTTAACCTAGGCCCAAAACTGAGTTTAAAATGAGATTTTTAGGCTTTTGGAGGCATTAAGACCTATATGACGGAGGCAGACTACTAGAATCAAGATTCTCTTCTTCTCTTGCAATCTTCTTTTCATTGATTTGTAATGACTACCACGGGTAGCTAAATTCTTCATCTTTGGGATTGAATGTAATCTTTTGAACTCATTTGTATTTTGGTGATTTTAAATATAATATTGAGTTTCTACTCCATTGGTATTTTCATTTTGCACTTAATGCTAAATTTTATCTGATCAATAAAGTCTTGATCTTGATTCTTGAATTTAACTGGAAAGTACTTTTGAGTTTCTAAATTAGATGAAAATATTCAATATATTGGAATACTAGGGATAAGTTTTAGTGTATTGATTGCTATGACATCTATTCTTAATGCTGGGTAATTTATTAAATAACTGAGGGATCAGTGTTAAGAAAATTACCTTATGAATTTCATATTAGAGGAATCGGTGTGAATGATTATTATATGTGCATCAATAGTGCGTAGTTAGTAATATTCTATTTTATTATCAAATCCAAAATATGAATGAGGGAGATAGATGGAGTTCAATCCCATAGTCCTTCTAGATCTTGCAAACTTCTTCTTATAATTGCTATTATTCTTTAATTGTCTTTATTGCTTATTAATTCAAATTACAATCAAACCATCTTGAAACATTTATTTGCTTACTGAGTCAAGAATTTAAGATTTAATAGCAAAACTGTTCTATGTGGGATTGATATTATTACTTTACAAATCTATATTACTTTTGACTCGGTACACTTGCCAAAAAAGGTCAACAATAAGCTTTTTTCAATAGTCATATTTCACAGCTTCAAAATAAGTGTTTGACTTAATATGTGAAGAAATAAACATAACAAAAGATTTATAAGAGGTGATAATTTATTATAAGACAAAACAAAATTCAAAGGATATGTAACTCTAGAAGATGTATTGGAAACATTTAGATTACAATGATAATCCTTTAGATACCCAGGTGGTCATTTTGTTCTAGTACTCATTTGAATTGATTGTGTTGTTTCATGATTTTCATTGAGGTTTTGGTTTATGGGAACAACTTCTTTGGGGATCTAAATGTCCAATTCATGGTCATTATTAACATTATCTTGAATATTATCAAAGGGTGTAAAAATAACTTGTGATGGCTAACTAAAAATAGGTTGATCTTCCTGTAAAAATGTTTTGACCATGAATGTCTGGACTGTAAGTTTCATTGCTAGTATCTTCAACCCTTTAATATGAAAAAACATGTTCATAAAAGACAACATCCTTAAATACAAAAATTTCTCTTGATTGAATATTCAACAAAATGTACCTTTTTGTCTCCTTTTTAAAACCAATAAAAGAGAAATATAATCAGTACTACTATCAAAAATCCAAGAACTAAAAAAAAGAGAAATTGACCAGTTTGTTATTGTGTTAGAAGGAATGACAATTTTTCAATTAGAGACATCAGTTCATATCAAAACATCAATAATATAAAATGTTAATTAATAATGGTCACAATTTACTCTGTATCACTAATAAATACAGGAATTAATTAATGTGAACGGAATATATATCATTTATGCATAACTAAAGTAAAACCATCACATGATTTACCAAAATTATTTCTTTCCTTCAAAGGAACAGATCGAACAGAATACAATAATCATGTATCATGCATGTTACAGGAGTCGTCAACTCTAGTTTCATATTTTAATATCATAAAAAATAAAAAGACCCAAGAGGAAATGACAAGCACACGGTATTCACCTAACAATAACATAAAGCTTGCACGTAAACTAACCTAATTTGATCAAACAGTCTAGAAAATAAATAAATTGTGCAACATACAAAGTACAAAATCCAACAGAAAAACAACAGTTTTAAACACTAGACTGTACTTGGCTTGACCAGGCTGATATATATGCGTAAGCCAAATGTGGCAAACAGAAGCACCATTAACAAACTTACGTAGGAGAAAAAGGAAAGATTAGGTTTTTTATTTATCAATTCAAACAATATCAATTTAACAACGAAAATCTTAAAGTCACAATCAAAACTAAATCTAAATCTGATACTAATTGAAATAAATAATCAATTTAGAGCTTTAATTTAGTTTAGTTATAGTATATGAGTATATCAAATTATACAAAAATAAGAAAGATGAGAACCAGAAATAGAAGAAAAACTTTGATTCATTATCCTGTCGGTTTTATTCTTTCTTGAATCAATGGTGTCTGCATAGAAGAAGAAACCAATATAATTTATAGAAGAACATTATATATTTTATTCTTTTTTAGGGTAAAATAAAAACTTGACTATAGATAAGAGAAATTCTTTTTAATATAATTAATTAATAATGGACTCAATCCATCTATTATTATCAGTTGATAGTCAAATATATATTCACCTAATATAAACAATAATATTATTTTATGTAACCAAATAAATAATAACAATAATTACTATATAATATTTTGACAAATAAATTAATCTGGATAAAGTATTAATTATTATATATCTACACAATAATTAATCCCAACACAAAGCTTATGCGTGGAATTGAGATGTGTGGATTTTAATCTCCTGTAACGTTTTTGAAAACCTAAAACCTACTCTGCAATTTTAAAAAGAATTTTCAAGTATTTAAAGTAATATAATTTAAAAAAAATTAAAATAATAAAATTTTCATGCTATTTATGAAAAATTCGTCAAAAGTTATCGGTAGTTTCAAAATCACTTGTTCAGTGTGTGGTTTACTTGAGGTTTTATAATCTAATAGAAAAAAACCTCTTCTAAAATTAATTTTTTTTAATGATAGATATATGTCTATATATAATCAATGGATTCTCATATGGTGTATTTATAACCACAAGAATCGTAACAATGTTCAATAAAAGAAATTAAACACATACTTTTTTCACAAATTCTTTGTTTACAGTAAAGTTGAGATCAGTTTTCAATGATATACCCCTTTCATAATTAATTGTTAATGGAGACAACTTGCCTGTCTCTACCGTATTACCTGCACATAAAATTATGATTTGATTGCAATTTGTTAATGATAATTCCTCCAATGATGGAAAAGTTAAACTCCATCTCTAGAATCCACTATGGTAAGAAGAGAGTTACTATGACTTATATTAATTTTACATTGTACATATTATATAAAAGAGTTGGAGTATCCAATTAGTCTACTATAATTATATATAATTTTACTTTTACTCATAAAGAAAATCTCTTTATACCTTCAATCTTTTCTTACTGCAATATTTGAGTTGGCAACTCAGACTCAACCTAGACAAATTACAAAAACAATTATTTTACTTTTATAACAATAATTAATAAAAATAAATAAATTTAATTATAAAAGGAGTAAAAGTAGCATAATAACAACTATCATTCTGTACATAACTCTCATAACTAAAACATCACAAAGAAATATACACTTAAATAAATATCCATAAAAGATAAAATGTCACTAATATAAAATTGCTTAACCAGACATAATAATCGTGCTATGCTCCTAATCATCACCTGCAAGCGGTATAAAAACATAATTGATAGTATAACTCACCATAAAAAAAATTAACAATTTGACTATGCATTAGTTAATATTAGATGTACCATGTTCACTATCTTCATCACTAAGCGCGCTTTAACTTGAATAACTCCAGTGATAGGGCCTAGTTAAAACAAAGGAATCACCACACTTGTATATTAATATACAAGTAACAAATTCAGATTTTTATATATAAAATTGAAACGGTGAACTTTCATGCTAAAAAGAAGCCTGATAATTAATGAAAGACTAAATATTTTAATATAGAATGAAAATAGGTGTGAACAAGTCAATTTAAAAGAAACAACATTTTAACCCATGATATATGATAGAATGCGTGTAGAAGAATCTACGGAATTGACTTAGAAAAAGTGCGAAACTCAAACGTTGGTGTTGCATCATGAATTATGCAATTTATATCTTCAACTTCGGCATATCCCAGTGTCCAGGGTACGCAAGCTTAAGATTTGTTCCTTTGGGATCAAAAGGATTAGTCTCAGCAACAATTTGAAAAATCAGTTAAGTTACTTAGATTGACACTGATAAATTAGCCTCTATAGTTTTAGAATAGTTTTAAGTGTATTATAAAAATTTGATGCTAATAATTAATTAGTGTTTACTTTTATTTATAATAACTATTTTTTTAGTGTGAAATTTTCGCACTAGTTATTTTTCTCTCTGCTCTTTTCGGGATTGAGTTGAAATATTTTAAAGCGACTGTGATTGGTCTGATGTTTAAGTCGTAACAATTTATAAATGAATGTAATAAGTATACGGAGAGTAGATAATAATAGAATTAAGTAAATATTTTTTGGAAAGTGGACAGATTTACAGGTTTTGTTGAAACTAAATAATATTATATATTATCATTAAGACAGTTTAAAATGTTACATATATAATGACGTTATTATCATCGAGTAGATTATATTTGTACAAATCTATCACTACTGTGGTTATCAACTCTATTTGTTGGTGTGATTTCTTGTGCAACTAATTTTTTTTTTTTAGTCTTTTCTATTTATATCTTTTAGAGAATCCTAGTTGTTAGTTATTAGATTTTTTTTTTTGTTTTACTAGCATGTGGTTCTCTTCATTTTTAATCTGATTTTACTTTTTCTGAATTAGATGATTTGATCTTTGTGAGTCTGTTAGAACACTTCGGTAAGTGTTTTATTCTATTTTATTTATTTTTAACTCTTAAAAAAAATTATCTAATGAGTAAGCTTAAACACAAGGGAAATCCACGCCTTTTTAGCAGCAATTTAATCTCAGTCTCCAAATAAGTCTCACCAACTCTCCAAACACTGGTTCCTACATTTTTGTGTATGGTAGCTTTTATTTGTCAGATTTAATATATGATGGCATTGTGAGACCTATATTTGACTTTCGTTTCATCTAGTTATTTGGTTCGTTGCTGTATTCATGTGGCATTAGTTTTAGTCATTAGATCAATCTAAATATACGTTATTCCTCGTTCAATCTACTTGTCGTTCACCAATGCTTCTTGTCAGAGGCAATTTTTTGTGTCATTACAATTTTTGAAGCCACCTCAACCTCACCAACATCTATTTTGGAGCCACCTGGACGACAATTTCACCTTAACCCACTTCACCTTAGAATTAAAAAGCAATGAGGTGAATCAAGCTACACGACGAAGAGCAAGAGAGGAGTGGATCGGTGGAAGCTCCAATCCGCTATGTTCCACATCATCCTAATTTTTTATTTTTTTTTTTTGAACAGCACATCATCCTAAATAATATGCGCTATTTTTCAACTTTTTACTATCAACAACATACTTAAAATATACATTTTAATTTTATATTTTCAAGAGATTAAACCAGTATCTTCTAATTATCTTTAGGTACTTTTTAATGCAGGAGAGTGCTTTCAAGCCAAATGATAATAGCATTAAGTTCTAAAAATTAAGACAGCTTTTTTTGAGCGAAATACATCTATAGTTATTCAGCTAAATTAAAGCTTAAATTATGTTAGTCCTTAATCACAAAACTCGAGAATATAACAGGTCATTCTAACTTTCTAAAAAAATTTGAGATGCATGTTAACATTGATACTATATAAATAATAAATTTCAAGAAAAACAAACAAAATTGCAAAATCTTCTTTAAAAAATAATACAGTAGAGTTATAATGTCTTGTTGTCTTACGTAATTAAAACAGATAAACTTTAGATGTTAGTTTTAAGAGATGGATAAATTGTTGTTCTGATCACAATAAAGTATTATGATAAAACCTGAAATATAGATAAAATTAAGAACAAATGAACATAAACACACATAAGTATTTCTTTATCAGCATAATTAAACAGGAATAAGTAATACAGTGAATATTTAGTGACACAGTTCATCACTTCACTTTTACATGACGGTTCACCACACTTTGAACTCACACATTACGTAATATAAGTAATAATGCATTTTATCATCAACTAGTTTTTTTTTTTTTTTTTAAACACAATCATACAAAGTAAAATAGGAACACATTCATCTTCATCCACTCTTTATACCTTCAATCTCTTCTTAATTACTCTAATACTGGAGTCGGCAACACAGAGCCAACCTGGACAAATCATAAAAATAATTACTATACTTCCATAAAAGCGATTAAGAAAAAAAATATGAATTTAATTATAAAAGAAGTAAAAGTAACATTATAAGGAATATCATGCTATACATAAGTCTCACAACTAAAACATGACAAAGACATATCCACTTAAACATAACATGCCACTAATATAAAATTGCTTACGTAATCAGACATAATCATCAAGCTATGCTGTGAAAAACTGCTTCTAATTAATCATCACCTACATGTGCATAGAGCAAACGATAGTATGACTCACCATACAAAAATTAACAATTTTAATAGCATTAGTTAATATTTGATGTACCGTGTTCACTATCTTCATCGGTATCTGAACCATGAACAACTCAAATGATGGCACTAGAAGCATCTGTAGCCTATTTGAAACAAAAGAATATATACTAGTTAATTTTAAGCACGATGCAATTCAAAAGCACATTACGCTAAAATAAATGTTCTCAATTCAAAGCATGAATAACTAGCCTTGTTTTATGGCTTTGTTATTAGACTCCCTCTCCCTGAATTAATTGAATTATATTTCCAGAGGGAAAAGATAACAGCCTAATTATAAATTCTCCCAAAAGAAAATTTCTAGTATTTTTAATGAAAATGATAAGTCATATAAGGAGCAATTAAGAAGAATGTTACAATTAGCAGGGGCCTATACTCCTATAATCATATCATTCTCTGTCGAACAAAGAAGATTAAAAAGTATGCGTACCTCTTCTTCAGAAGTTCTTCTCACAGCAGAATTAAGATCGCTTTCCTCTCGGGGTTTGGCATCTTCTGAACAATACCACTTGGTAGGATGATCTATTTTGTTGACTGCACTGAAAGTTTTCATGGAGCTGCACTTGATGACGTGGACTTCCTCCAAGGATGGAAAACTTAGAGTGAAATTGCCAGCGTAAAAGCACGTCAGCTCTTGTATTCTTTTAAGATACAAAACCTGGAGCCGCTCAAATATTATTTCTTCATCCTCATCACATTTCTCTGCAACAATTGCCGTCAATCCCTCACAGTCTTCCACTACTAGATGCTCAAGTTTCATAAGATCTTTGGCAACAGATGCTGGAAACACGCTTGTAAGACCTTTACATTCCTCAACATGTACTTCTTCTAGATGTTGCATGCATAAAATTCCATGAGACTCTTCATTCCAAACATTCTCCAGATTTGGAAGCTTCGATAAAACCAATTTCTTAAGAGGAAAAGTAATTAATGTGCCTTCTGTTGTAGATTGGACATCAAATACGGTTTTCACAGAATCACAATTTCGAACTTGCAATGTTTCCAATTTAGGTAACAAAGGAAGCAAATGGAAGGGTATCACTGTATCTGATAAAAACTGGCAATTGTCTACAGTCAATGTGTCCAACTCACTGAAACAAAAGTCTGAAATATGCAGTGAGCCATGCCATATCTCTTCTAGTCCTCGTCTACTCTTGAGATCAAGCTCTTCAAGCTCTGAAATCTGCACGTGCAATATGAAATAATTATTTACAAAACTCGATGATATCTTTTAAATTAGCAGTTTACAAATATGAAATATTCACTAATTTATTAATAATTATCACGAAAAAACATAATTGACGATACATATTTATAATATTAATACGGTTTCTCTCGTTTTTATCATTTTACTCTTTAGGTTTGTTACGGTTTTTAAACTTAATTAATTATCCATACTAAAAAAATTACTTACACAATAAAAAAACTACCAATAATAAAATTATAAAATTATTATTATTATTTATTTTATTAATTATTATAAATAAATTTTTATTTTTTTATCATAAGAAAAAAGTGGTTTCTACTGGTTTAAAAGAAAATTTATTCTCAATCACGATTTCTAATACACATTACTTGACTTCATGAGTTGCTAAAACAAGTTAAGAATTGAGATTTATAATTTTATTTAGTTATCATAACATCAAATATTGGTTCAACCGTTAGGGTTTGTTTGAGATATGAGATATATAAATAAATAAAAGTTATTGTTATGAATATGAAAATTTATAAACAATGTTCTTTTTGCCTCATCTCCACAGTATACAATTTTTGAATGACAAATAATTCATCACTTGATAAATTATGTAAGAAGAAGTTGAGATTGGAGAGGAATGATATTCAGATAATATTGCGGACAGATTTTAGTTAATTTTGAATACAATTAATGTAGTGCCGATGACATTTCATATATATCTTCGTTCATCACAAAATCTTTGTTATTTATATATATATATTTTTTTTGAAATATTTGAGTATAGTAGTTTTAAATTTTTCCCAAAAGTTTTATATAGTTATATTAATTAAATTGTAGATAAAGATTATAATTTCAAACTTTAAATTATAGATATGGTGTGTAAATTTTAATTACAAGTTATAGAAAAAGATTGTAATAATTAAAATTGAACTTGTCTGTACAAAATTTTAACTTGAAAAACACATTTTATCTTTGTTTTTCTCTTCCTTAGTACTAAGTTTGACAAAGAGTCAAACTCATAAAATATTAATATTGACCCATCCTAATTAAAAAGGTTCTTTCTTGCGGATGACTGCTACCAAATACTACACACAATTTCCATCATATGAAGTACTGAAACATGTATTATAAATGTTCAATAAAAGAAATTCAACACTTACCTTTTTCAGAAATTCCATCCTAAGTGTAGAGTTGAGATCAGTTTCCAATGGAATACCTTCTTCGTAATCAATTGTTACTTGCGACAACTTGCCTGCGTCTAGAGTACCTGCACATAAACTTACCATTTGGTCGCAATCTGTTATTGACAATTCCTCTAACAGTGGCAAACTTAAATTCCCTCTGTACAACCTTATCAAATTTTCTAAATTTTCAATATTCAAATAGCTGAGCTGCGGAAATATTATCTCATCCTCATCCGATTCCTCCCCCTCCTCTTTAGATACTATCTCTTCAATTGATTCACACTCTTTTATCTCCATTCTTTGGAGTTGAGTCAAACTTTTGACTGTTGAGGATGTGAACAAATATGGCAGCCTATTGCAACTTTCTACTTTCAAACATGTCAGATTGGAGAAAGGCAATCTCCATGCTACCAACTCTGGGAGGGACTCCAAATGTAATTCTTTCAGCTGTAGGAGAAGACCACTATAATCCACATTATTAGGACTTTCACAACAGAACATCTCCTTGAAGGAACCATCACAGACCACAAGCTTCTCTATATTTGGAACCTGTTCTAGAATTTCATATCCAAATACATCCCAACCAACGCAGAGAGTAAGAGCTTTTAAGTTGTCTAAGAGGTTTCTCTCAAATTCTCCTCTCAAAATCATCTTCACTCCCTTTTCTCCCAGTGACAGGCACTGTAATAAGCAAGAAAAACACAAGCAAAACTTGTTAGGCCTGTTAAAGACATAGCTCTCTTAAATTTTCATGCCAAAACATACCTGATAATTAGTGACAACTCTTTATTTTTTACGACATTTATATTTTAACAGGATGCTCCTCCTATTCATATGGAACAATGATAAACAAGTATAGCATCGATCAAATCATTGTGAGAGTCATTTGTGTTTAACTCTTCCCTCCCGTTAATATTAATCATCTAAAATTCCGAATCCAAATTCTCACTCTTTTTAAAACTCACTTCGGCTTTTGTATTGCAGAAATGAGAAATATGAGAGACCTAAGGGAAACGTTTCCCATTTAAGGGGTATTACTTGTCAATTTGATATGGATATTTCATTTTAAATCCAATGGTTATAATTTTATCTTCTCAAAGTAAACTCTCCTGCCACATTATATATATA
>Ga0209489_106418_pt1 | contig 18940 bp, 9 predicted proteins | sample SiratrowhiteBW_FD_187527 | JGI IMG/M metagenome (GOLD analysis project Ga0209489, IMG submission 187527) | Root nodule microbial communities of legume samples collected from California, USA - Siratro white BW (SPAdes) (version 2) | ecosystem: Host-associated > Plants > Roots > Nodule | place: USA...
AGATATTTTTAAAATAAAAATATATATAAATATATATATATATATATATATATATATATATATATATAACAACAACAAATAGAGTTAATATTAATAGCATAATGAAATCTGAATGCTATTAGTTAGGTATGAAACCATAAAAGCATTGACTATTAGTTACAGAAGTTCCTGGCACAGTCATAGCCACAAAGCTCCAACTGATATAGTGAAAGAACATTCTGTACAAGACTACTATTTGTAGGACAGATAATTAAAATTTCCAAATAAGAATATACATGAAAGATGAAACTACAATCTTTTTAAGGAGAACCCCATATTTTAAAACACAGTAACTCCAACCCAATGATCTTCCAAAATGTAACTGACTATATATCATAAAATTTAGAGAATAAAACAGTGTTGAAGAACCTAGGAATCTAGCTGCCCAAGTACTATTATATTAGGATATCCAAATATCACATGTATAAAAAAAGGAATGTTTTCATAAAGACCACCGTTATGTTAGGAGAATTTAAGCATCTAGGATTAATGCGGTCTTGTTGAAGGTTGAAATGGGTAATAAAAAAGGAGAAACCAGGCTACTAGCAAGAGAATTGTAGCATCACCAAGAAAAAATTGAGTGCAAGACAACTTACTGAATGTGTGATATTCTCTAGAGAATCAACAATGCAGTGAGCATAGTCATAACTTGGATAAATACACCATTTGTCTCCGGCGTGAGGGTGCGGAGTAAACTAAAAGGCCAAAACCATTCACATCACAAGAAATCGGATCATTATCTCCCCATACATTTGAGTCATCAAAATCATCTAGACAAGTACTTACCTTAATTCTGTAAGCAATAAGGTCATACATATTGTAATTATCACTCTGCATGTCTTGCTTCATTCTAAGTGTAGCTTTTCCTTCTTCTACAAGGCCATTTTTCATATCCTCAAAGAGCTTCAATGACTCTGAAATTGGTCTGTCTCTCCAAGGACTGTTCATTTTCTTCTCCCTATATTCCTTTATCTCATCAGGTGTCTACAACCAAACCATCATTAAATACTGTTAATTTTTGTTGTGCTAATTCAACAACATGAGGCAATTATCACATGCTCCATAGTATTCCACGTTAACATTTTCTTCTGTACTAGAAAGTATCCTTTGCAACAATTGAAGTAATTTGTTTAAAATAGAAAATAATTGAAAGTGTAAAAATGATGAGAAATACTATCAAATTAATTCCTTTAATCATTAAAATTTTCTAGCTAAATCTAAGCTATTTAGACAAAGGAAATTTTGATATTAAGAATTGAAAGTAATTAAAGCTAAGATTTACAGGAAAGAAGGAATTCCAACATAAATGAAAAACATCAATAATCAATAATTTTAAAATATACAATAAGTGCAAAATAGTGTTGATGCACGCATCACAATCAGAAAGAGAATACAAAAAAGAGATGTCTTCCTTAAGCATGAAAACACAAATTTATAACATAAGGGTTGAAAATATAATTCCATGCAATTGAAATTTTCATTGTAAACTGCCAAAGGTATCAGAATTAGTGCTTCAAAATAAATCAAGTTAATTACATGTTAGATGTTTTAAATCCACCTAAAGAGAAGAAGCAATGAAACATTTAACAAAAATGGTAAATAGTTGTAGCAAAAAGCTATTCAGATGTTTGGACAACAACCTGATGGTCAACATACGCATGACCCTTTTTTATGAGCTCCACGGCTAATTCATACAATTCTTGGAAGTAATCACTTGTGTAAGTAATCTGAAAACATTACAAAGCTGTTAAACATCTAAATAACCAAGATCACATGAGCCAATACACGACAAAAAAAAAAAAAAAAAAAAAAAAAAACGTACCTTGAATGGTTTCCAACCCATCCACTGGACAATTTCTTCAATATGATCAATATACTCTTTCTTTTCTGCTTCAGGATTTGTGTCATCATACCTGGAATTGCCACAAGCCATAAACTTGGAACAAAGAAACTTAAAGTGCATAATTAATACAAAGATCTAACTAAGACATACAGGAGTTTTCACAGGCCATTCAGTAAACATGAAAAACTTTTAGGAACATATTGAATTTGTCATAAATGCTCAGTTTGTTCACAGCAATAGAAAGTATGCGAGCAGAGAAAGGAAGAAAAAGAACGAAAAAAGTGGCATATAATTATTAAACACATGAGAAACAAAAAGGAACTTATGTGTTAAACTTCCGTGTGATTATATTGTACACAATCGATCATATTGTAATAAATAATTCACATAATCAATCATATTGTAATAAATAAACTCACTATAATCAATTATATTGTACTACATAACTCGCATAATCGTTTATGTTGTACTACATAAATCACATAATCGTTTATAGTGTACTACATAACTCACATAATTAATATAATTTTCTACTACATAACTCACATAATTAATATAATTTTCTAATATATTCGATTATATATTAACATAGTCTATATAATTTTCTAATATATATACAATTAATATTTAGCATTTTAGTATAATAAAATAAAAACATTAAAATAATAAATAAAACAAATTTAAATTTTGGTGTTTTATGAAATAACTTATTTTAATTTCTTGTTTCAAAATATAATATCTATTGTCTATTAAAAATTTAAAATTATTTTTTATTTAAATTTAGAATTTATCTTAACTCTAATTTATATTTTAAAATGATTTCGTTTTCACACAAGGGCAACTTGGTCATTTTCTAAATATTTTAATTTACTATTTTTTTACAGGTTTATTGCCATTTGACAGATTAAAATTGTAACTAAAAATTAAGAATGTTTCTGATCAATCCCAAAGAAAAAGAATATTTTACAAGTTATGCACAACATGTCAAAGCCAATCAGTTTAACATTGGACTGAAGTACTATTATTTCCAATTTGGGCCAAGAATAACTGATTAGTTGCGTGAAAAGTTTAGTAAAGAAGGCCAACAAACCTGTAGTAGGCACATTGCATTACCTAAAAGAGAGAATATGAAACCCAGCTGGTTTTTTATTCTCAGAAAATAATGTCACACAAACTTTTCTACAACTAGAAACCCTTCCTCCCAACCTAGGTACTATAATAAGAGGAAGTGCTACTAATCATGTGTATATATGCCCAATGTTTTCTCAAAACTGTAAACATCAGGTAGTTAACCAGTTACAAACTCCAAAATAATGCAACTTTAGATAAATTAGATTGAATAGCATTAAAAGTTTCATAATCTTAAAAGTACTATAGACTTTTAATATTTTATATCCAAATAAAAGTAAAAAGTTTTTTTTCTACAATCTAATGGAAATTGGAAAAAAAATCAGTTATGTTAGAGAACTAATCAGGAGACATTTAAGGGATTATTTTCAGTCAATCTAAGCAAAAAATAAAATATTTCAATGGACTTCTAAGGTCCTGAGTAGTGAACAGAAGATAAAGATTGCAAATTATGGGCATTCATACAGTACAGAACTGCTCTGTACTGTTACACATGACAAGAAAAAATATTAGAGAAAAAAAAAATCAAAGGGAGATGGCAATATCCATACATACACACACACACACACACACACACACACATATATATATATATATATATAGAGAGAGAGAGAGAGAGAGACTGTTTTTAATAGAAAAATTAAGAGCCACTGTTACAAACTCATAATTTGGTAGTTTTAAAGCATTTTTAAGTTCAATCTTAAAATATTCTAGGCCAGTTAAAGATGCTAAAACTCACCCACAGATAATCCCTAAATGATACATGTCCCAAGAGCAATGTCCATCTCTTTCGGATGAAAGAAGATAACTCAGCTGAACAGACAATAATAAAGGAAAAATTGAAAAAAAATACACACCTCAGATAACAACCTCCATCCCTGTCTTTTGCCAACCCAAAATCAATAAACATAGCCTGAACAACAATTAAGTTTTTATTACAAACATAATCATATATCACTGGGAAAAAAAACCAGCGTAATGATTACAATGTGAAAAATATTACATACTTTTGCATGACCAATATGCAAATATCCATTTGGTTCGGGTGGAAAGCGGGTCAAAACTTTTCCACCTGTTGCTTTCAAGTGTTTGTCAAGAAGCGCCCTTGTATTACAACATCTCAAAATACTGCCATCACTAAAAGGCACCTCAGTATGCACCTGAAATCAATTTATAATCAAGACATGTTGCAGAGGCAAGTTAAGGAACAAAGTTGAACTTCAAACTTATGGCACCAAGGGAACTTCAGTGTTGAAAGCCTTGCAAGAACAATATACCAACCAGAAAGATTCAATAAGAAACACTCATATGTCATGCCACGAGCAAGCAGGGCATTGGAATTGACTCCATTCACACTAAAAGACTCATTCATTTGGTTCACAGCACGAACAAAAACAGTAAAATGCAATTTAATTTTAAATAAGAGAAAATACCTTGAAATTTTCCACTGGGTTAGGAAATATTGAATATGGATTAATATCTTCTTCAGGTGACTTTTCAGGAGTGGCAACAGGTGCTTTATCCTATGTAAGCATGTAAGTAGAATTGTGAAGCAATAAGTAATGTCATAAAAAGAGTAAAGCCAAAATAGACAACTGGAAACACAGGCACCTCTACTTTAGCAGGTTTCTCCTTCTTCTTTCTAGATGGCTTTTCATCATCTGCTGCTGTTCGATCACCCAGTAGTTCATATAGTTTTGCATCAACAAGTTGCTGCAATATAAAAAACAGAAAAGCAACTAAATAGTATTAAAAACATCAATTAAGTAAACCAAACACCCATTTAATTAGGTTTGTTCCATAGCTATCACCTTCGCAACTTTGGCGTCACCCCATGGCAGCCTCTTGCGCACATGCCCAAGCAACTCACCCACTAGCAAAGATAAAAAATAAATGTTCTCAGCACTGAATAGAATGACAGTTCAATATAAAAGGGAAACTAATTGCGTAAGAATAAATCAACCAATCATCCACATAATGAACTTCTCTATAAGAATTGAAAAGGTATATTCCAATTTAAAATTTGTAGAGAGACTTTACAGTATATATATTGGAAAGTCAAATCATATCAATTCACTTAAATTTATAAATTCAAAGTAATGAAATCTTCCAGAATTGAATTATTAAATCTATCACAACACTACCATTTGTTCGATAACGTAGCTCCAAAATTGTAGACTTATTCTCCTCAACAACTTCACTGACAGCTTGTTTGATATCTTCTGTTGAAACTTCAATGCCTGCTCAAGTATGCGAGATATTAAGAGATACACTTGTCATAAGTTAATTTCTAGAATTTTGTATATAACTTCTCCAAAAATTTGTTTTAAACTTCTCCATAAGCTAAATCTAACTTATGAGGAAGTCAATTTCCTTGTTATCTTCTTATTTTTCTCTCTTAAAAGTCTTTTTAAGAAGCTGATCCAAATAGACCCTTAGGCCAACTTTATACGAGACTACACTGGTAAAGTTCTTTCTACCATACCAACACCACAAGCTTCTTCAAATGTTTTCAAATCAAGATTCTCCAAGCCCGTAGTAGCAAGAAGTGACAAGGCTGCATCTAACTGTGCAGTTGTTTTGACCTGCAAACATAATATTAGTGAGAGAGGAAATATCTCAAACATAAAACTTCATCTAAACCAACTACCAGCACAAAACTTAATAACAAAGTTGACTACCAATCAAGAGAACAAATAAAAAGTGGAATGCAATAATAACACGAAATAAGCAGTTAGTGTCGTTCTGCTTGACAATCGATGAACATGAGACGGCAACCAAGAATCTACTATGCACACCTTCGAAGAAACAATGTATTCCAGTAATGTTGGACGATGAGGCAAGGCATTTGCAGGGTACTTCGTCGCAACCTGCCACATAAATCAACGGCAACAACCATGTCAACAGTCATCAAAACAAACCACAATAAAACGTACAATTTCTCTTTATTACGAAATCACATATTTCAGTGAGCATAGCAGTTTACAGACCATAAAAACATCCAGAATTACGAGCGTAACACAAACTTAAGTGCATGCAAGGACATATATTACCGTGTAAAGAAGATTTCCAACCGTTCTACTGCATCCATCGGTAACACCAGCCTATAAAACACAGAGCAAATGCAACTAATGTAACTAATGAAGGAAAGAAAACCTTCCGAAATTAGAAAGACTGATTGCAGAGGAATTATTGAATTGAGAATCATTGTGCTATGGATTGTTTATGTATACCTCGTTGATGACGGAAGTGAGATTGGCGGTGACTTTGTTGTTGGCGACGGTGTTTCGAGCTGTGCGCTCGTCTAAACCAATCTTGAGAAAGAGATCGAGGCACTTCTCCTTGTCGGAACCATCATCCTTCGCCGGCATCTTGCCACGGAAAAAGCCAAAATCGTATTCCGACGAAAGTGTGAGAGATTTTAGGGTTTTGGCTGTGACTGCGACAAGAGAAATGGTAGTGGTGAAGATATAGAAGAGTGTAAGAAATTAGCTAATCCAGCTTCGACGAGCTTTATTGTTAACGTTAAGAATGAGGGTGTAAAGATTCTTAGTTTGAGATCCTGTGGGCTTTACGATCATCCTATACATTCCAGTGGAGAGTGACTTAGGTTGACGTTTACCACTTCAACTTGGGCTTCAATTCCAGATTCTGACCGTATTAGCTTGGGCTTCACGCACTGGGCCCGCAATAAGAATTAAGTTAATGTTTTAAAAATTATTGGCCGTGTTGACCAAATATATTATTTTTATAACATATTAGAAAACATTTTATATTTGAAAATACATTTTTTAAAGAAATGAAATGCTTTGATTTTGATTTTGATTTTAAATTAACTTAAATTTACTTTTCATATCTTTAATTTTATAAATACATAATTCCGCTTCCCATAAATATTTAATTCTATTTACAAATTTACAAAATTAAATAAGCTTTATTTTTTATTAATATATCAACCAATTAAGGTAGTCAAAATGAATATTATGGTTAGGAATCATAAAATTATAAATGGTAAGATTGGAACACGAATAATGTATCATACTTTTTTTATATCAATTGTATTGATTCGATGTGAATGAGATAGAATTTTTTATCCGTTTCGAAGTGAGAGGGGTGGATGTTAGAAATATGTGTTTATTTTAACCGAAACTTGTTATGCCAAAAAAAATAAAAAATGTAGCATCAACCAATCTTAATATTTAATTGGATTTAATATTTATTTTAATTAAAATTAAATTTTCAAATGAAAATAAACTGAAAGGTTCAAAACCGAATATAAGATTTAATTACATTAATGTTGAGGTATTACCGTGGAACTTAATTCATTTACTCAATAAAATTAACTATGCAAGGGACATTTTGAAATAAATTACGATTTACATGACTGAAAGGTTCAAAATTGAATATGAGATTTAATTACATTAATGTTGAGGTATTACCCTTGAACTTAATCTATTTACTCAATAAAATTAACTATGTAACAGACATTTTGAAATAAATTAGGATTTATATGTTTTTACGATTTATTATTTTGTCTTATTACTATCTTACATGAGATTCAAATGCAAATAATATATATGATAGTAAGATTTTAGAATTAAAATCTTATGTCACTCGAATTATCTACCCATATTCAGATTTTAGAGTGTGTGATTGTTCCATAAAAATTGATGACATGGAGATGCCAATGCATAGCCACCAAGAATCATGATCTGATCGGGATGACCATTTCCCACGTGCCAACACACCACCAATGATCCAACGCTGTCCAAGTACTTCTCTGACACACATATGGGGATGCCCCCAAATCTCATCGCCCACCCAACAGATTCCCTTTCCACCTTCATTTCTCTCTTCCCAATTATTTTTATGTAACATTCATACACAATAACTAAATAATTGCACCCTGTTATTACATATGCCATCAAATTTTACTATTTTATCACTCTAGTCACGGCACATAAACACAAGATAAATAATGTGCAATTTGTCCACATTCCTTCTTAGCCAATCACTTTAACATCCCTACCCAATTAGCCATCTTAATTTGTAACATCTCGAAAATAACATGATCTGCAAAAGTAGAATGAGAATGTCGATTTGTATGCTGCCAAATTCAGTTGACCTCCTCCACAAAGGTTAAAAAACGAAAAAGTAACCTAAATTCCGGGGTTTGTGGGCTTGTGAACCTTGGAATGTTCACACTATAATCAAGTGACTCTATCAATGTCCTTTTTGCTGATCTAGTCCCTTTCTACACACCCTATATGGTTGTTGACACCGGCAATGTATGCCATAATGTGTATGGAATTTGAAAAAGGTTCACCTTCTTGTTCCGGAGAAGAAGAAGCATTCTGTTATCACCATAATAATGTTCATGATGTTTACATTGCTTGAAGAAGTACTAAAGGTGTGGTACCAGTACTCCTGTGATAGTGCCTAGTCATTGCAACAATAATTTCCTACGAACCAGGATCATTTTTTGCTATGCCTCTTGTCCTAAAAGGGACCTACATCGCGTGCCACATAATGTTAACTCAGCACCTAATGTTTCCACCACATAGGACAACATTAATGCTTCATCCAAACGTTGGAATTGTTCTAACAACTAGGGGTGTTTTAAATACCCGTTCAGTTGATAACAACCACAGTGTATTTGAATTTGTTCTAACAATGGTGTTGGAAGTGCATTAGAGTAGAAAATTAGCAAAGCAAAAGGGTGTAGAAAATTAGAACAAAATTTTGCAGAAACACTGAAAATAACTATGATTGCCAAGACCCAAAAGCAGGTTTAGTGTTTATCAGATCCGCCATTAACATAAGAAACTTGTGCAAAGATGATTAAGGTTACATTAAATTAATATTCGCTGTGATCATTGATACGTACTTGTGAAGACATTAAAAGTCAATAGAATGATGGCATTTTAAGAACATTAGTAGAGAACAAATTGAATAAAAATGTAATTACGCTTTGTAAAATTAGAAATACGTAGTAACTTCTTCAACCTTTTTTCTCACAAAACTTACAAAAATGAAAATTCTTGTTGACGCAAATCAGCTTAGGATCTTCTTTAGTTTATGTTTAAAAATAAGCATAGTAAGTTATATAATTATTGTGAACCTGAAAGAACAAGTTGTTACTCGTTAAAAAAATTATATACGAAATTGTTTAAAAAAAATGAGACTCAACCACGCGCATATATTTTAGTTGCAAGTAGAGCATTTCTGCTCCTTTTTATTTTATTATTGTCGAAGAAAATATTGCCACGAAATTCTAGTAATAATTAACTCTTTTTAAGGGAAATAACTTGAATGAGTAATAAGAAAATAAACTGTTAACATTATAATTTACCAATTACTGCTTTCAGTATTTTCGAGAACTAGATAGAAGTAAAAAAAATGTGCTATTTATCCAATCATTTTATAAAATACCTTTTTAGCGTTCTTTTAAAATATCTTTGGAAACTAATAAATACAATAAACTTTATTAATTATAATGAAAAGTTATAAGATTTCTTTAATTTCTGCATCGTAATGAATAACCTTGTTAAAATTGGATAAAAGTATAAATTGTAGAAGAGTAATTAATAGACAAAAAACACTTTTAAAAAATTGACAATAAAAGTATTATTTTCTCCTTTCTATCTTCCTTTATTATACTATTAATTACACACCCCATATTTATAAGCTCCACCATTTTATTGTTCTTTACTTTCGAAGTGATTGTTTTACTCTTTTTTTCTAAGCAAAGATTCCACTTTGCAAGTAATCATCTTGGTGACCAAGTTATTCTCAACAGTTAAACACTACCATAATCAACATTTATCATAGTTGAGCATATTATCTTAGCATAAATATAATCTTTTCCCTTAAAATACTCTTCAACTCCATCATTCACATGATAAATCTAGTGGTGCATGTCAATTCCTCTCTCTCTCATCACAGTATGCTGATTTCTAAAGCTTCTTTGGAAACCCCCAAAAAGAGTTATCCTTTTATGGCCTTTCGGTGATTAGTTTCACCTCTCTCCCTCTCTTTGCTCTGCTTTCCCTTTAACCTTCCCTAAACATATCTTAAAGAAAAGGATCTCACGCAATCCAGCACCACAATGTTAAATTTAATCTTCGGCACCCTGCATAATTGCTCCTTCAGTTTCGGAAGATGCACCTAGCTCACACATACCCACCCTACACAACACAACAACGCACGACCAAAAGCTAAAGCTGCCATTTCTGACTTCTCAACCCCATAATTCCCACACTTCTACCTATTTCTCTCTCTCAGTGTCTCTTTCTCTCCCTTTGACTCCAAACCCGTCACCGTTTCAACCAACCCCCTCACCCCATTTCATAAATTTTGAAACTTTTTCGCGGCTTCCCCAACATTTCCAGACAACATCATTTCGAATCTCTGCTCCCCAGAAACAGAGTTCCCCTGTTCCGACCAAATCCCCATGGCAGTAGAAGTGTGCTCCGAGATATCCAGCACGGGAATCAGCCCTCGAATCTCCTTCTCCCACGATCTGAAGAACGCGGAAGATGCATCCGTTCGTGTCGAAGATCGCCACCGTGGATCAGACCTGTGCCTTTTGGACTCAAGCTCTGACTTCGTGTTCTGCATCACCAATGGCTTAGCTCAACATCTCTCTTCCGCCGATGAACTCTTCTCTAATGGTAAGATTGTCCCGACAGAGATCAAAACTGTTTCGAACAAACCTTCAGAACCTCCTCGATCTCAACCTGCAGCCACTGAAAAGACTCAAAGAAAGAGGCTCAAAGAGTTCTTGTCTGCCTCCTCTGACGAAGCAGAGAACGAAGAAGAAAAGCCATCATCCAAGTATTTCTGGCAATTCAAGCGAAGTAGCAGTTTGAATTTCGATACCACCCGTGGGAATGGCTTGATTCGCACGCTTCAGTTCCTGTCACGAAGCAACTCAACCGGTTCGGCCCTGAATCCGAAGCAAACAGAGCTTCCAAGAGAAACTCAGAAGCAGAGGCTGCAGAAACAATCCTCTGTTTCAAGCAGAAGGTCATCGTCTTCCTCTTCGAGTTCAAGTACATATTATTTTTATAGTTCGTCTCAAAAACATTCCTCAAAGAAAAGCGGTGGATATTCGGGTAATGGTGTTAGAATAAGTCCTGTTTTGAATCTACCACAAGCATATATTCCCAAAGCCACTGCCAGATTTTTTGGATTTGGTTCCCTGTTCTGTAATGGAAAGATTAAAAGAAAGAAGAAATAGGAGCATTCAAAGTTTTTATCTTTTTGTCCATTTTTAACGAGTAAATATAATATATGTACTCAGAGTAGTAAAATGTTCTTACACTCTTACTCAATTAAGAATTCTCAAGAACTTTATTATAAATCTTTATTAGTTAATTGTGCAAAGCAATTATACTCATAATGCATGTATAGAAAAATAAACTCTTTTAATTTATCATTCATGATCAAATCCTTGAGAGGGTTATGCAGATTTCTGTGATTTTGGTCCATGCAGCATCATGTGAGGCTAACTGTAAATTAATGGAACAAAATTATTAAAAACTGCATTTTAGAAAATTATTATGGGAATTTTGGAGGGTGAAAAGTACAGTGAGAGATGGAAATGGACAAAAATAATTCATGCATATCACTATGTTTAGGGCCAAGGAGACAAATAAACAAGGAATCGTTCTTTGGTGACCTCTCTCCCATGCCCTTTCCCTCTTCTATCCTTTTTAAAATTTTCTGCTGATAACTACATGTGACTGCCTTTTGTTCACTTCAAAACTGATTGAAGACTTGTTGTAAGGGCTCCATTTTTCTTTTTGTATGCTCAAAAATATTCCAAACCTACTGTTTTATGGGACCCTCTAATTTTGTTCTTTTTGTTTTATTGTGCCAGCATCACAAAGCAGTTCAGTCAAAAAGAACAGGTTAGAAAAAGAAACCATTGATTAAAATAAAATACCCCTCTATGTTTTAGCTTACACTGTTACTTCTTTTCTTATTTGTTTGCACTGGTTTTGTCTTGGCCAGTTAACCACTCCAAGAACATCACCAATTCTTGAATTCGCGGTCTTAATTTAGCCAATTAATGTGACTTCACAGAATATCGTAAAGTTCTATGTTTTTGTTTCCGAGATGGCCCATTCTTTGAATTTGCAAGCCATCAATGAATTACTTTATAGAAACTAGACTTTTTAAATGTCTTATGTCCTTTTTCTTTGCCTGGGAGTGGGGTCCATGATTTAACTTCCCTCAGGTCCCTTTATTCAGAATTGTAATTTGTAAACCTCCACAGCCTTCAAATTTCAAACAATAACAGAACAGAAGCTGTAAAATTAGAATCAAATAATAACATCAATGCTATGCACAATATTTTCTTTTTCCAAATCTTAATCCATGAAGCTGTAAAAGAACATTTCTTCCTTATTATCTCACACATTCAATATCAAAGATGATTTTGGATGATTAAAAGTGCCCTCATTGTGCCATGGATCATAGGATAGAACAAAAAACTATATAAAAGAACCACAAAAGCTACAAAACTCAAATAGTTTGTTCATTGCAAGAAGAGAGGTCCATCATCCCATGGACCCAAACTGTTCTCTGTTCTCAAGTTTCAAGCCCGAATCCTCTTACAACTTATTAACATTGTTTTAAGTTGGTGTCTTTGCATTGAAATTGCTGTATAAAAAAGAATTTAAAAATAATTTTATATCCTGGTTGATGAAATTATGTTTGGTTGTTACATGATCATAATTTTTTATCTAATCAATCTTTCAATAAATCGCGGTCCTCAGGTCAGAAATTTTAAAAAAATATCTAAAGAAATTTGAAAAAAAAAACAATTTATTTTTGCATTGAAAAACTTTTTACGAGTTCTCGATATTTAGTATTAATAGGAGATCTAATATTTTTATAACCTATTTTGTATAATTCTAACTCTAAAATTAAATATATGATGGCATAAAGCCATCTTTACTATATATCCTTCCCATAGGACCAAGCCGCACAACTATATTCCACAATACATTACCAAATTATGTACTAGATAATCTGTAATATAAAATTTTATAAGATATTTATAGAAAAAAATAAGATAATGTAAAAATTCTCATTTTATAATTTCTCATAATTTAAAAAATAATATAATTATTACATTTTCTAATTATTTTTTATAAAATTAAACTTTTGATTTCAAGCCTATCAAATAAGCATGTTCTCATATAAATTTTTTATTTAATAACTTTGTTAAATTATGTCACATCTGCATTAAATATTTTCTTTCTGTGAACTTTATTTCCTGTGTTGTGTAAATTCTTTTCTTCGACATTTCTTTTGCGATAAAATCATTTAAACAAAAACAAAAGAATAGTCATAAAATCATTTAGAAAGGAAATCCAATGAATAAATCATTCATTAATAATTAAAACCAGATAGAAATCTAGTCTATGATCAAAGCTGCAATCAAAATAATATGAGATTATGAAGTAATAATTCGAGATTACGAAATAAAAAATTAAAATCTTAGAGACAATCATAATATTAAAAAAGAAATCAACACGTCAAGAGATAAATGAGTTGATAAGACAACTTTTTTTATATATAAATAAAATCAATAACTACGATGAAAAGACAAAATATTTATTTATTGTGATATCATAAGATTATGTGGTTTTATTTATTTATTTTTCCGTTATTGTTTTAGTTGCTGAAGAATGTTATCACTTACGGTTAATTTAAATAGAATATATTTTTATGATGCATATTTATTGTTTGTGTTCATGAAATATTGTGGTGTTGAATTTAAAGGTATTTATTTCCCACCTTTATAATTTTATTTTGAATCTAAACTAACACTATAAGAAAAAAAATTATTTAAAAATTAATTTTTAGCTATCAAATGAAATGATTGCTAATTATGACAAAAATAGTTATTAAAATAAATTTTGGTTGTTAAATAATTGTAAAATAGAAATAATGGTTGAATTTAGTGACTAATGAAATCATGATAATTGATATCTAACATTAGTTACCAAGGTTTCAAGTTTCAGTGAACTATATCATTATATTCTAAATTGGTATTTAATTAAGTTAGAGATTAATAATCTAATGATTATATACCAATTATCTTGTCTTGATCACTAAATTCAATCACTACTTCTATCTTATAATTATTTACTAAATAAAAATTAATTTTATAACAATTTTAATTACAATTAGCAACTATTTCATTCATTAGCTAAAAAATCTTCTACATAACTTTTTTCTTAGTATACGCTCTGACCATACAAATCAGTTATAATATTAATAACTTATATTTAATTAAAATTGATTATCGTGGTAGTATTCTTAAATCATTATCTTTTTCCTATTTTTCTTCATATATGTATTTATTCCGCAAGCATTATATTTTATAAAGTATTGCACACATATACAGTTATTTCTCACTAAAATATATAATTAAATGAATTTGATAATTGATTTAACATATAAATCAACATATTTCTTTCGAATGACTTTATATATTCATCATGATTTTTTTTACACCATACAATATTCGTTTTACTTATTATAAGTGATATCAATTAGTATTAACGTTATTGAATGTATTTTTATTACTATTCTAAATAATTATCATTTTTGAAAAAAATTGTTATAGGAAGAGTTTTGTTCTCAAACCCAAAAATAAATATATTTTCCTCTTAGTTGTTTGCATTTGTTTTCTTCACCCAATAATTAATCCGTTTAAATATAAGATGTATTACAAAACATAATTGAAAAATTATACAATAAAATCATTTTAATCATTTTGTTATGGTTGAGAAAAAATGAAAAAATTATTATTGTGATAGTAAAATTATAAATTTGTATATTAAAAAATAGTTAATAAAGATGATAAAAATAATTTTATATAGGTGGTGGTGTTATGTGCATATATTTTGCATCTTCCAGATTTTTCATTCACAACAATATTTAATAGTTATCATTTTTAGTTAACTTAAATGGAGAAGACTAAAGTGAGCTTTGCCAAACCAAATTGTGATAAAGATCGTTTGATTGTTATTATAGTGAATATCTGTCTAGATTTGCAAGTTTTACCGCCATAATAATAATTTTTTTTCTAAATTATGAAAGATCGTCCTATCATCATCATATAGTTATCATAGCAAATATTCGTCTAAATTTAAATTTAAAAAGATCATCAGATTGTTATCATAATAACTATTGACTCATATTTGCAAAAGCTCACTGTATTATCATCATAGTGACTATTTGTACAAATTTATGAAATATTATTTAATCACTTTAATAGCATATATTTACCCAAATTTGAAAAAGGTCGTTTGATCCAGATAAATATGAAAATTCACCCACATTCTCAAAGATACTATCAATTTTAACGAGATTATAAACATTGAATAACAAGTGTAATGAAAGAACAAAAAGAAATTGTAGTCATATGCCCATTTTTGATCGATATCTAACCTTATATTCAAAGACTATGGTTAGGGACTGTGTGGTGATATACCCATTTCCAATTGGCATCTAACTTTATAGTTCAAGAACTAAAATTAGAAGAAGTGTATAGTGGTAGGCTTATTTCTAATGAGTATTTAGCCTCATAGTGCAAGGGTTATGATTATGGAAAATATATGACGATATGCTCATTTTTTATTAGTATCTAACTTTACAATCTAAGAACAAGTGTAGGAGAATTGTTTGGAAGTAGATAAAAGATATCTTCTAATCATAGAAAAATCTCAACACTAAAGTTACAATAATAAGTCATTTAAAAGAACAATTACAACATTAGCCAATTAACTAATTAAAGAAACAAATCATTTATTATAATTTTGAAAATAAAAAATAGAATCTTAATCATAATATTAAAAGACAGGAAGAGAGAATAGTAATCATGAAGTGTTTAAAACACTAAAGTCTATGTTTGAACAATAATGAGGTGATCTCATATTTGTTTTAGTCCAACCATTTAAATATCTTAAATTTTATATGCGACCCTATATGATTGATTAAGTTAATGGGATAATAGCAGTAAATTATTTAAATTTGATTTTTAATTTTAAATAAATAAAATAAATATATTATAAGCTTAGTAGAAAAAAAAAACTTATTATGTATGATTTAATAATTATTTTTATAATAGACTATATTTATGCTATTTATCACAAAATTTCGGAAACTTTCATGACATAAAAATATTTAAATATACCTTTTCACTAAATTTCAACATCATTTATTAAGGTGACAACAGTTCGGTCTAAGTCAGATATGGACGCTTTCAAAAACTGAATTCGAACATTACCCTTTTTACTCGTGTAAATTACCCAGAAGAATTACGTAAATAATTTAATTTATTTGTTTCTAAAAAATATTGTGGCTTCGGGCAAATACGATAACATGTTCAGACATACTAAAATTAGTACACGTTTGATCAAACAAATTGACTGAAATTTGAAAAATGAATAGGTAATTAAAAGTTGTTTTTCAAAAATTATTACATTAAAAAAAATAAAAATTATCATAAAAAATACTTAAAATCTATCGATAAATTGATTATATATAAATTTATCGATAGATTTCTGAGTTTGTCGCTAATTATTAAATAATTTAAAATAAATTTATTGGTAAATCTTTCGATAAATTTAACCAAAAATGATATTTGTCGATAAATTCGTTAACAATGATATTTTACTGATAGATAAAGTTCTGTCGATAAAAAATTATCAATAATTTAATTTTTTCTTGTAGTGTTAAGTTAATGTTAGGGATGACAAAAATAAATTTAATTTATTTGACTAATTTATTATAAATCTAAATAATTTAATTAATGTTAGTGCTAAATTCATATTAAAAATTAATTTAAAATTTGATACATCTAAATCTATATTTTTTAAAATAAAAATGATTCCGATGTTTATAAATCACTTTGACATCAAATTAAAACTGATATTTGTTTTCAAAAATTAATTTTAAATCTAAAAAGGTTTAAAGTAAAATAAAAGAAACAAATGTTGAAGATATTATAAGTCAAATATGTGAAAACACAGGAAAATTTTAGTAAACTTTAAACTCTATTAATCGTAATACATATAAGAATATATAAGAATATGGTATGATAGAAAATAATGATAACATTTTAGTGTGAAATGTCTCTACATTATGTAACCCGACCTTCCGTAGTAGATAAGAATAATAGGAAAAAAACAATCCCTTTTTCATTTTCTCTCTCTCTCCTACCTTCCAACCTCCATAGTTCTCTCCTTTTTCTTTCTTGATTTTCACCTTCTATACTTTCTTTGTTCCAGAATCTGATCAAGTCCCGCAGTAAGTAAGGATCCTAGGGCCATTTCAAAATGATTAGAATCTCAAATAGGATAAGTCCATATTTGTTCTAAAGATTCCTTGTTCTCTATTTTTCGTTTCGTTAAGTTTTTGTCATCAATATTGATGGGAACAGTTGAGAAAAGTGTTCCTCTCAACTTGATTAAGGTTATATTAAAAGTCAGTAAAGTTATTTGAAAAACTTGTTCTAGATCCCTAAAGTTGGACTGAGACTATTGCCTGACCGGAGGAATTGGTAGGGGATCGTTGTGTGAGGTAAGGGAAGCTAGTAACTTATTTTTATACAAGTTAGTTACTTTTAAATAGACTTATATGATAAAAGACTAGAATATGTGATTTTCAGTGCTCAAGTCTTTCTTGCAGGTTTGACTGGTCCTTGAGCACTGCATGATTTTGATTGTTTATCTTGACATAGTGTGATTAACTTAATTGTTTTGAGTAATTAAGTATTGATGTGAATGATGGAATGATGGAATGATAAAATTGATGCTATACATTTGGGATAATGTATGAGTTGTGCTTGTTTGTGTATATTAAGTATAGAACGCCTATGTTTAACAGAGATCCTCAGGCTTCACTATGATCTAAGTCATATAGACTAAGATATCAGGTGGTGAGAAGTTGTGAGGGAGTTCATTCACACTGGGACCGCTAGTGAGACTCGGTATTGGATGTTTGAACTTACTCTGATCCTTTCTCTTAGATTCGAATGACAGTCTAATTCTTGGGTATTGGATTAATCCTTTCTCTTAGATTCGCTGGTAATTTAAGTCTTGGGTATTGGATTGGTTCTTTCTCTTATATTTAGTAATCTAAGTCTTGGGTATTGGATTAGATGCTAGTCTTTGGTAGGGACATACTTAATGAGTCTTCCGGAAGACGATAGGTCTATGTGTGACCTATATGTATTGATGTGGTCCATGTGAGACCTTTATGTATGATATTTGACATGAGCACTTGAAATAAAAAAGGAAAACTTGTATTGAAACTTGATATGCTAGACTTTAAAGAAATCCTAATGACTGAGATACCATGTTCTATTTGCATGTATTTAGTATGTTATAAACTTTCAATTTTACTAGCTTACCCACCCTTGTTTTTTATGTTGTTGTATGAACTGCGATTACTGTACTCTATGTACACGGGCAGTTGCAGATGCAGGTCTTGGAGCACCTTAAAGATGATATACCCTTAAACCGGTGTTCTTTTTGTCTTGTATATACTTATATATATGTTTTGATATAATTAAAGACTTTATGACCTTGGAATGGTTACTCTTTTTGTCATGTAGATAGTCGTAGATAAGTTTGATGTACCTGAATACTTTATGTAGTACTTTGAACCTTAAATGGATGGTAATACTTAGTAGACAAAAGTTAGTTTAATTGAGAATATTTTTAGATAATCTTACTTAAGCAGAAAAATCTCGCTCAAGCGACTTTTACAGAAAAGTTTACTCTGCAAGTCTCGCCCGAACGAGATGAAGCTTGCCTGAGTGAGCCCTTCGTAAACAAAATACGATGCTCTCTGGAATGTTTTTGCCCAAACTAATAATATATATATATATATATATATATA
>Ga0209489_106419_pt1 | contig 18924 bp, 18 predicted proteins | sample SiratrowhiteBW_FD_187527 | JGI IMG/M metagenome (GOLD analysis project Ga0209489, IMG submission 187527) | Root nodule microbial communities of legume samples collected from California, USA - Siratro white BW (SPAdes) (version 2) | ecosystem: Host-associated > Plants > Roots > Nodule | place...
TATATATATATATATATATGTCTAAAAAAAAGGTTTAACTTTAGCCATTAAGTTTTACAAAGGAAAATAAAAAGAAAACAAAAGAAGTAAATAATTAATAAAAAAGAAGAATAAAACATAAGAAAATAAAAATAAAACCACAAAAAAAATATAAATAAAAAAGAATAAAATATTTATGTTAGTCTCTCTCAACTCTCCACGTCCACATAGTAACTTTAACCAGCAATCTTTCTCTCAACTTCTTCCACTCCCTCACATACTACCACGTTCTCTCACCCACACTCCTCTGTAACTCATCCTCTCTTAACCACACTTACTCATAAAAATATAAATAAACTATTGGAAGATCCTGATGGAGAGAGTACACACATGACACTCATAGAGAAACTTAAAAACAAAGACCACTTGCAAAGGGAAAAGTACTTTTCTCGATATCAGAGAGTCTCATTATGGTGAACTTGTTCCTGAGTGTGTCTACACTTACTACAAATATGGGTGTGCTCTTTTATACAGGGCTTAGGAGGAAGTTAATCCTCTGGCTGTCGTGCCCAAGAAGGAGGAGAGATCTAATTCCGCACCCATCTTCCCCACCATGTTCTTCTACACCTGCCACGCATGTTAATGAAGCCAACTCCGCACCACGCCACTACCTCATCGCCTCCCACTGCCATCATACACCCTCTCTCCTCCTAATCGATTCCTCAACAAGATCGTCAAGCTATGGCATTCTGACGACCTCCGTTTGCATTATACCAATGTTGGCCACTGTCTTGGCGTCACCTCCATCGCCACCCTCGAGGCCCTTCCCTCCGAAGCCTAGCAAATGCGCTTTGATCCTGAATGACCACCCCAGGCACAGAGGAAGGCGTTTGCTTGGTTAGCAACATCGCACACTCAACAATGGAAAATGACGTCGAAAACAAACTAAATAATCACATAAAACAAGATGAAGTTAACGACGAAGATGAAGAAGAAGAAGAGGTTTGGCTTTCTTCAAATTTTGAAATCGATTATGCGTTGGATTCGAAGGAGGAAGATGAAGGCTCCTCCTTTTCCCTTACGTCATGGCAACTCCATGCTTAAAAGGATATTCTTTCACAATACCAGTTATGAATGGTTGGCAATAGATAAAAGAAGTTGTAAAAAAAGCTAGAGAAGCAGCAAATTTTGAGGGTGAAGAAATTGGTGAGGTGACATGTTTTGAACTTTTGGAAACACTAGGGCCCAGTTGTTGTTTCTTTTTATGGGTAATGGACACGGTTCACCCTTGCTTAAAAGCCCTACTGCATTCAAGTCAAATGAATATGCAAAGAAAACATCAGAAGCTCTTGGAAGGGTGCCCCTAAGATCCATTGGAAGAACAATTGTTGATAAGAGTTGTTACAAGATCCACAAGAAAAGGCAAATAAAATGACAACAACAAAGGAGCAAATGCATGCATATCCATTTGAAAGATTTAAAGTGGTGGGAGCAGCAAAATGGATGAAAGAAAAGAAGAAGAGAGAATTTGCGGGGCATGTAGAGAATAAGAACGTCATCACTTTCTTCAAGCCCTCAAGCCTAATCTTCAGTCCCAACGGTGCCGACAAGACCACCATCATCGAATGCTTGAAGCTTTTTTTGCACCTTCAAGTTGTCTCCCATTGCCAAGTCTTGCCACAGCTTCATCCACGACATCAAGGTCGCCGCATCATCGAGACCCCAAGAATGGAAATGATGCATGGTTACTTTTCCTAAAGATTATAAAACTCTTGTCCCGAGGCTACTAAGTGAATTTATGGTGACTATAGGAACCAGTTTCATATCACGTATAAACCTTACCATTGGAGATTTTGTTCTAGAAACAAAAGTACTGGCTAAAGGTTTACTAGATATTTTAGTGGGAGTATATTTAAGAGGATGCACTAAACACATGTCATTTGATGCATTAGTTCCCTCTGATTATTGCAATGGTCAGAGCCATCCTCTTGATGCCATCCCAAAAGTTTGTCTAACATGTAGGGGCTTAGAGGATCTGGGGTGGTTGAAGGCGTTAAAAAGGTTAACATTACTATACCAATAGATGCAAAATCGGGAGATACAATTCATGTGTTAGAAGGTGGGAAGATGCAATTAAAAACATCCAAGGTTGTTCAACATGGACAACTTTTGATATTAAGAGGCAAAGGACTTCCAAAGTCTGGGAGTTAAACCAGCAATTTCACCAAATCCTGGGCGTTAAACCCAACAACTTCACTCAAAGCTTAGGTGTTAATCTTAGCAACTTTGCCCAAAGCTTGGGCGTTAAACCCAACAACTTCACTCAAAGCCTGGACGTTAAACCCAACAGTTTCACCCAAAGCCTGGGCCTTAAACCCAACAATTTCACCCAAAGCCAGGGCATTAAACCCAACAACTTCACCTAAAGCCTAAGCGTTAAACCTAGCAATTTCACCCAAAGCTGGGCGTTCAACCTAGCAATTTTACCCAAAGCCTGGGCGTTAAACCCAACAACTTTACTATTTGCACAAACTATTTTCATGACACACCTCCAAAACTAAATTTTTCTTATCAACATATGAAAATTTCAAAATTAAAAATATCAATCCAACAAAAATATTTATCTTTAAAACTACGTGATCCCTAATTTTCCATTGTGAATGGAAATACGTAGGAGCAAGGTCAATCATTGTCAGACCCAAAAAAATAAAAAATATTTTCTTTTTTTTATTTACATTTTTGTTTTTATTTTTAAGAAAAATAAAAATTCTAAAAACCCACATTCCTTTCACTCAATTAATTAAAGGTATCGTGTTGGGACGAATGTTTTAGGGTGCTAATACCTTTCCTACATGTAACCGACTCTCGGACCCTAATCTGGTTCTATAGATCATTTCCTTTTCCTTGGTTTTTCCATAATAAACTATAGTGGTGACTCGTTTTTGAAAATATATTATTCTTTATTTTTTCTTCGTCGTCCCCGTCGTGATCCCAGTTGTGACAAATTAGATGGAAAATGAAAGATATTGTGGATGGTATTTTAGCCTAGTTTTTCTTTTATGGTGTTGAGTATTAGAACCCGACATTGAGAGAACATATCTTAACTTCATTGATAGTATAAATCATGCATATTAAAATATTACGTGTTGAGAAATTGAAGGAAATTTTTACATTGAGTTTTGTTGAACAATTGCAGTGATTACACCAATTATACTAAGATATTAAGGAAGTGGTAATAAGCCAAATGTAAGTCTCTAGTGTGACTTTGTCAACAGTTGTCCTTTGGAAGGTGTTGAAAATACAATGTCATCTCTTCCTAATTACACAATGCAACTATTAGTAGAGTTCACAACGTCAATCTTAGAAACACGATAAAAGTTGTAATGCCCAATAGATTATATAGTGTAACATATACAATAACATATATTAGTAATAGAATTACATTTACAAAACATATTTTTGTTATACATCGATATCCCTAAGCTAGCAATACAAAATAATAAGATAAATTATAACAATGAAGCATTAAATACAATTTTTTTGTTATATAAAACTATAATTGTACACGTCAATTTAAAAAAGAAAATATTTGACTTGTGTTTATGGAATACATAATACTAGGTGAGATTAACTAAATAAATGGTGCAATAAGATGAAATAAGTAATTTTATCACAATACATTTCACATTTTAGTGTTTCAAAAGTATTAAAGAAATAACTAATTTTAACTCATGAAATAGTAATGTGTGTTTATCTTTAAATCTCTTTAACTTTTTTGGTTTTCATTTTGTTGGCCTATGTTGAGTTCAAACATTTTAAGAGGCATCTCTCTCATTTTTGCCATGAATTTATGATATTTATACTCTCTTAAGTTTTCAAACATAAAGGGCTATCATATTCTTTAAGATATATCAACATACTTTATAATTTCATTTCTCAATCAACTCATAAACTATAAACTACACTTAAACTTTAAATTGTTAGGAGTTACATTAAAAATAAAAGAAATAATATCTTTCAACAACTCACATAACATAATTCATAAAACATAGTGTTCTACTAAAAAAATCCCTAATTGCAAGGAATTATCTCAAAAGAAAAATAATTATTTTAGAAATAACTCATAAAAGATGTTCAAAGACAACATCTTTGGAAAATTAATATAGGAGTTAGCACGACCAATGACTTTATTCTTTTAGGTCACGTCTGACACAAAAAAAAAAAAGAGAAAAAAATAGAAATAGGAGAACTACTCACCTTAAAAGGAAATATATTCTCTAGAAGTTGAAGAGAAAGAAAGAAAAAAAAAAGTGACGGAGAGGTTAGGGAAGAGGATGGACAAAAGAAAATAATGATTTTCGTGCTTTGAGGAACCTTATTTTCTCTCAACTCTCAAGTTTTTTTTTTTTTTTTACCCCAAATGAGAAAAGAAATCAACTCAAGGTTTTTTTATACCTAACTCGCAGAGGCCAATTTGTTGAGCAGAAACCAAATTTCCAACTACATTCATTCTTTAGAAAAAAAAATTCTAAAATCAATGCATCTAATAAACAAAAATTTCTTAAATGCATTCTAAAGTGTTCACCAGATTAACTTTATGCTAACAACTTTCTTCATATTACTAAAACTGTTATGTGAAAGATAATTTTATATTTGCAACCCCTCTTTTAATTACTGACAACATCATATTAAGCATACAAACTTAAATAGTTAGTTTACTATGTCAAAATCATCCTTAAAATGCACGAGTAAACTCTTTTGACATTTAGATATGCTCTCAATTCAAATTGTGTCTTAAGATATTCACATGCAAGCTTCATCTATTTCTCTTGAAATTGTGTCTTCTCTTGAAATATCATCTATACCTTAATAGTGCTAAACTTCGTGTACAATTGCAAAAAAGTTAGTTTGTTGTGTGAAAATCCTTATCATTAGTCAACATGTTGATAATTTATTAAGACAATTTAAATAATTCAAACTGAATTTGTATATTGTTATAGCGTTTCATCTCTAGTCTTTATCTTTTATTGTATGATCTTGAGAAGAACCTATTATAGGAGTCGTAAAAGGAAAAATAGTTTGATAACTTGATAATATTTGAGTTTCTTGTTATATAATCATCTTGAAGTTCTTTTTTATAAACTTAAATAAATAAAAAATACTATTTCAAAGCTAAATATTATCTATGATTACCATTTTTATAAAGATTATACTAATTTATATGAGAGAGTTGAGATGAGATTGACATATATTCTAACAATTAAATTATCTTGAGTTTAACATTATTATTTAAAGAATATCTAAAAGAGTCGTTTCTGGAACTAAAATATAAATATAAAATATTAAACTATAACTGGAAGTCCTAATAATTTTACTGCTCTTAGGAAACTACTTTTCAATTTTCTTTGTCTTGCTCCTATTTAGGATCCTCTTAGAAGTTTGTTGGTGGAATAGACCATTGTGCATTTCTCTTACCTTAGTCATTGATTTTAACTTTTCCTTAAATCTGTTTCTTTTAGAGTTCAATGTTGTGGTTTTGATGCTCCATTGTTCAGACATTTTGGTCCAAACATAACCCATGATAGCTAGTTTTGCGAGTGTCGGTTGTAACATTCTTCAATAATTTTGATTTATTTTGGTGTAGCTGCACGGGAGAATAAGATGACTTTTATTCAACTTATTTGATCCGAATATCAATGCTCGTGAAAAAAATATGTGAACAATGGAGTTATACAATGATCTAGAGAAACTGATTGAATAAATATTAAATATAATTAGATACTTATTAAAATATTGATTATTTTTAAAATAAAACATGTTTTTGCATGTCATCATAATAAGTTAACTTGAATTTGATATCTTTATCAGAATTAAGAAGTATGAATATTATATTATTTTTTAATATTTTTTCTTAAAGTAAAATATGTATTACTTTATACTAAGAAAATACATATTTATATACTAAATTAATATATTACTGATTTAGCATTGAACTTATAGAACCTCGTATAAACAAGTGTTCTGATATCTGTTAAAGAAATTAATTATATTAATTTAATACAATTAATTAGTTAATTTTAAGTTAAATATTATTATATAATTTGTTAGCACTGAACATATAAATAATATAAAATTTAAAATTAAAAGTGTTTGGTGGATAAACAAATCCATCACTTAGACTTAGCTAAAATTGTTTCAATTTTAAAATTGTTTATTGTTACAATGCAAAACTGTTTTAAAAGATGTAATTTACGAATAAGACCTATAATTTTAAAGTGAATTGGAGGAAATTTAAAAACTATTTTAACGGTACTAATTTTTTTTAAGTATACAAAAAATTAGAAGTATCAAATATACAAAATATATTAAAAATATTAAAATTTAAGAAAAGGTATCTATTTATATATATGTGTGTGTGTGTGTGTGAGAGAGAAGTTCGGGAGGCCGAGACATAAATTGTCGAAGACAAAAATTACAGAAAAAGTCTGAAAAATGAGAAATAAAATATATTAAGAAAACACGAAAAAAACAGGACACATTTTACCGTTTAAACGTTACTTCCAAAGATGAAGAGTTTTGTGAAAAAAGATGGTACATAATCAATTATATGTATCGGATTAATTGATTAAACCAAACTTTTAAAATATATTCAATGTTACATAACACCACATTTTATGCATAATAGATTATAAGTATATATTAATTGTGTTTTAATATATATATATATAACCAAAATATTTATATATGTTTTAATATTATAATGAATATATATAACAAAAATAATAAAATAAAGTAATTTAAATTTTGATATTTAATGAATATATTTATTAAATGAATATATAAATTAATTATTTATTTATTTAAAAAATAAATAATTCATTTTATATATTCTTATTATTTTAAAATATTAATTTTATATACTAAAAATGTATAATAATTTTTCATTTTAGTTTGAAATTTTTAACTATATTTTAATTTTAAAAAGGTCTGTTTTACATTAAATTATTTTAAATAAATTCTTTGATAAATTATTATTTAAATGTATTAATATACAATTAAATTTATTCGACAATCATATACTTTTCATTCTCTTTTTTATTTCACTATTCATTTATGTTTTTATTGTTTTAACAGATTTATTGTAATAAGAATGGGGGAGCACAAATTTGATACGTCTCGATTTATGCATCTTTTAGTTGATTTTATGGAAAAAGAAAAAATGATTATAGATAATTTTTCTTTCACACATTCTTGTATGTAATTGTTCACAACATTATAAATACTTATGTTAATGACAATGAACTTCATTAAAGAAACTGGTAAAACAATTAACATTAGAGCATAATTCATTAGAATATGATACACTATCTTTAAGACAATAAGACAATTTTGATGAAATCCAGGAGGTTCTCCTATATATTTGATTACACACTTTATTTTGAAAAAACTCTATCAATGTCATTTAATTCGGCTTATATGAAACTCAATAGAATCATGATTGTGGTTATAATTTCTATAGTTTTTATCTCAATTTTTTTCTTAACTCTTCTCTAAATTCTTTCCAAGGATCTAAAATTTGTAATAAAAGTTCAGATCTTCTAAGGATTAAAATTTTAATTTACTTCCCCATTGAATTACATGTAAAAATTTATATTCATTATCATGTGTCAACACTAAATTTTGTCCCAATAAATCAAATTTTTAAAAAATATATATCTACAATTAAAAAAAATAATAAAAATAAAAATCCAAATAAAAAATTTTTCTTCAATAAAATTAAAATAACTAAAAAAGTGATACTTAAAACAAAAATAATAAAAAAAAAAGAGAAAAGAAAAAAAACTGAAAAAAATTAATATATAAGATCATAGAGAAAAATAGCCGATTTAAAACTACTCTTCCCCAATCATTCTTATTTCTATTTTTCCTTACTCTTAATTCCCTACAATCAGATTTTCTCTCTTAACTGGACTCGTAACTTCTCACACTTAAGTGCACTGACTCACAAATATATATAAATCACTCTCATGCACATCGAGGAGGGGGGATTTGGTTTCTCTCTTATGATCCTTTCCTTACATGCAAAGATAAAAAGAAGTGAAAAGAGAGAAAGAGAGGTGCAATTTACTCTGGTTATGACTATGGGAGAGTTTGACCTAAACAAAGACACAAATAGAGTAAAAGCGGTTGAAAGAATATAAGCTTCCTTCTGTCCCTGCCAGTTTCTTCTAGCTCCTTAACTCCTATTCACAAAGGAGAAAATGGAACTAGCAAACACAACATTCAACAGAAAAGGCTTCACAAACTTTTATTTGTTTGGTTTTGATGAAAGCTATGTTGTGCAGAAAGGAGACCCAGTTGATGAGATGCTCTTCATAATGTGTGGAAAGTTATTAACCATGACAACAAATGGTGGAAGAGCCGGTTTCTTCAACTCTGAGTATCTGAAAGTTGGTGACTTTTGTGAGGAAGAGCTTTGACATAGGCTTTGGATCCCCATTCCTCATCAACCTTCCCACCTCAACCAGAATCTTCCAAACTCTTTCAGAAGTGGAAGCCTTCGCCCTGAAAGCTGATTACTTGAAGTAAGCAACCACACCACATTTTCAGGTTTTACTTGCAACAATGGCGCACGTGGGCTGCATGTTTCATTCAAGTTGCATGGCAACGCTATAGTAAGAGCAAGCTTGAAGAATCTTTGGTTAAAGACAAGAATAGACAGCAAAATGTTTGGCTAAATTAGGTGGAAGCTCATCTAGCCTTTGTGCTACAATATATGCTTCAAGGTTTGCTGCTAATGCATTGACATTGCTACGCCGTAATGGTAGAGAGAAGGGTAAGGAGATGGCTTCAGAGAGAACCCCAAATGGAGCACTTGATGAAAGCTTTGTTAGAGCAAAAGAACGGACTTGTTGTAATGAGTTTAACATAATGAGGAATAATCAATCATAAATATTCCACAGGATCTTAGAATATATGATTCTCACATAATATAAGATAGTGAGAGAGACTTACCTTCATCCATGAGAGATCCAATCAATTTTACTTCGATCTCTTTCACTTCAATCTCCTTCTCTCAATCTATCTCTTAGTCACTTTTCTCTCTACACACTTTATTGATGGTATATTGTGTAGAACTCTCATACTGCAGAGACAAAACCCTATATCTTTATATAACCAATGTCCATCAAATTGGTTACCATCAGTTATTATAAAATAATAACCAATTTCCATTAATTTAGTTATTATCAATAATATTTGTAACGACTCCCATCAAGTTAGTTACCATCATATAATTATGAAATAAATAACTTCTCATAATTACCAATACGTCTTTTTATTTTATTAAATCACATACAAGCTCATAATGATATTTCACATGAGTCACATTATGGAATAATTTATTCATTTTCTAACATTCTCCCACTTAACTCATGTGATATCATAATACTTCATGATTTAATAAATCATAATGCGCATTAAAGGACCTTCAATAAATTGGTTCCATCATTCGTCATACTTAAAGATATAGGAATAATAAGAGTCATGGCGGTTACATGTCATTCAATCGACACATTTCCTTCCATGTACTACTGTATCGTCCTTCTCCTTAATATGACCTTATAATGAGAAGTCCATAATGGGTTCAAACATAATGTCATCTTTCATCATCAATAACATAATCTGTTTTCTACATCATAATCATAATTTGCATGCATATTCATAAAGTAGAAAACATATATTTCAGAAACTTGAACAATAATGAGCTCAGAGTGTTAAATAGTCATTAATAAACATTTAACATTCACTAGTACACATAATGCCCATATTCTTTACATGGCCAGTAAATACTTTGGGCGGTAACCCTTTTGTTAAAAGGTCAGCAATCATAAGCTCAGTGTTAACATGTTCTATCAACACTCTACGTTTCTGAACTTCTCCTTTAATGACAAAGTATTTCAATTCCATATGTTTAGCACTTTTGGAATACTTTTCATTTTTAGAAAAGAAGACTGTTGTGGAATTATCACAATAAATTTTCAGCGGCTTGGCAATACTGTCAACAACTCCAAGTCCTGAAATAAAATTCTGTAGCCAGTTAGCTTGAACTGTGGCCTCAAAGCATGCCACAAATTAGCTTTCATTGTGGACACAACAATGACTGACTGCTTCGCACTTTTTCATGAAATCGCTCCTCCGGCTAAAAGATACACATAGCCAGATGTAGACTTTCTAGTATCTATACAACCGGCAAAATCTAAATCAGTATATCCAATCACCTCAAGGTGATCAGACCTCTTATAAGTAAGCATGTGATTCTTTGTTCCCTGTAAGTATCTTAAGACTTTCTTTGCAACTTTCCAATGATCCAATCCTAGATTACTCTGGTATCTACCAAGCATACCAATTGCAAAACTAATATCTGGCCTCATACATATTTGAGCATACATCAAACTCCCAACAATAGACGCATAAGGAATATTCTCCATGTTTCCGTTCCAACTCATTCTTTAGACATTGCATGAGACTAAATTTATCTCCTTTCTGTATTGGAACGGGAGATGTTGAACATTTATCCATTATGAACCTCTCCAAAACTTTATTAATATATGCTTTCTGAGACAAACCCAACAATCCTTGTGATCTATCACAAAATATTTCTATTCCTATCACATAGTATGCCTCGCCCATATCTTTCATTTCAAAGCTATTAGAGAGAAACTTCTTAGTCTCACTTAATAGACCAAGATCATTAGTTGCAAGCAAGATATCATCAACAGACAGAATCAGAAATACAAACTCGCTCCCACTAACCTTCAAATATATACATCGATCAACAATGTTTTCTATAAATCCAAAGGACGTAATAGTATCATTGAACTTAAGATAACATTGCCTGGAAGCATGTTTAAGTCCATATATTGACTTCTTAAGTTTACACACTATGTGTTCCTTTCCTTCTTTAATGAACCTTACTAGTTGGTTCATATAAACATCCTCATCCAAATCCCATTAAGAAAAGCGGTTTTAACATACATTTGGTGCAACTCAAGATCATAATGAGCTACCAATGCCATGATGATTCTGAAAGAATCTTTCTTAGAAACAGGTGAAAATGTTTCCTTATAATCAATGTCATCCTTTTGAGTAAAACATTTGGCAACCAATCGAGCCTTGTAACGTTCGATATTTCCATGAGAGTCACGTTTAGTCTTAAAGACCCATTTACAACCAACTCTCTTACATCCTTCTGGCAATTCTACAAGATCCTATACACAATTTTGCGCCATTGACTTAAGCTCATCTTTCATGGCATCTAACCATTTATCAGAATTATCACTATTCATGGCTTCTGAAAATGAAACTGGATCATTATCAATACTTAAGTTATTTTCTGACTCTTGTAAATAAACCACATAATCATTCGAAATAGCAGATCTCTTTTCTCTTTGAGATCTTCTTAATACTATTTCTTGTGGTTGTTCTACTACAAGTTCATTGTTAACTTCGGGATCATTAATTTCTTCTTCTTGATCGTTGTGTGCTTTATCAACATGAGGAACAACAATTCTTGAAGTATAAGTACTAGTTAAAGGAACTTGTAGTCTAACTTCCTTAATCTCCACATTTCGTGAAGCTCACTCCCACTGGTTTCACCATTCTCAATGAACCAAGCATTTCCAATTTCAACAATCTGTGTGCTATGGGTAGGACAGTAAAATCTATACCCTTTTGACTTTTCTGGATAACCAATGAAATATCCATTGATTATTCTTGCATCCAATTTCTTTTCATGCGGATTATATATTCTAATTTCTGCCTGACAATCCCAAACATGCAGGTGTCTTAAACTGGGTTTCCTTCCTATCCATAATTCAAAAGGTGTCTTTTGAACTGCCTTACTAGGAACCCTGTTCAACAGATACATGACAGTTTTTAAAGCATACATCCATAACGATACGGGTAAAGATGAATTACTTAACATGCTCTTAACCATATCCATTAAGGTTTGATTACGCCTTTCTGACACACCATTTTGTTGTGGTGTACCAGGCATTGTGTATTGAGCACAAATACCACGTTTCTCAAGGAACTTAGCAAACGGACCAGGATGTTGACCACTTTCATCATATCTCCCATAATACTCACCACCTCTATCTAATCTGACAACTTTCACCTTTCTGTCTAATTGTCTTTCCACTTCATTTATATAAATTTCCAAGGCATTCACTGCTTGAGATTTATCATGTAGTAAATAAACATGTCCATAACGTGAAAAGTCATCCGTAAAGGTGATAAAGTACTTCTCTTTATTGAAAGAATTTACATCAAAAGGACCACATATATCAGTGTGTATAATTTCAAGAAGCTGACTACTTCTTGTGGCTCCTTTCTTTGTGTGTTTTGTTTGTTTGCCTTTAATACAATCCACACATACATTTAGATCAGTAAAATCTAAATTCAAAAGAATTTCATTCTTTACTAATCTTTCCATCATTTTTTTGGAAATATGTCCCAAACACTTATGCCACGAGTAAGTAGAACACTCATTCACTAAACCACGTTTAGTGCCAATATTATAATGCAGAGTCATAAGAGTTTCAGCATATAAATTATCAAGATTCAATTTATATAGACCATCAGAAAGTGTACCTAATCCAATCATACAAGTACTCTTATATAAACTGAAACAACCATTCCCGAACTTAAAAGAGTATCCAGTAACATCAAGTATAGACAAAGAAATTAAATTTCTTGAGATACTAGGTACATAAAAAGTATCCAACAAGTCTAAATAAAATCCAGTGTCAAGGATTAAACGATAAGTCCCGACAGCTTCCACTGGAACTTTCTCTCTATTCCCCATGAACACAAACTTTTCATTTGGTTTTATGGTCCGGGTTGAAAGGAATCCCTTTCTTTTCGAACCAAACTTTACGTTTCAAGCAATCCTTCTGGAAATGTCCTTTCTTCTTACAGAAACCACTGTCATTCCAAGGGACTTAAGTCTTGTTGCAATATTTGTCATCTCAATGACATGTTCATGCATAGTACAAGAACCATCAAATTTCATGGTGGTCAAAGTACTTATTAATGTCCCAGCAAGAGACTTATCAGCAGTTTGGGAGCGCTCTTCCAAAAATTTCATAAACTCTATTGCACTTTCAGTTTTGGGAAGAGTTGACTTAATATTATTTGCAATGCTCATTTGCATAAACATCAAACTAAGTTTGTTTGACCTTTCCCAGACTTTATAATGGGTTTTCTCCTCAGTGATGCTTGCATCAGTAATAGCAGCAGGCTTTTCAATATGAAAAACTGTATCAAGATCCAACACACCTAAGTGAAATTGGACTTGTTCACTCCAATCAGAGAAATTCAACACATTAAATACTGGAACAGACGTAGCTTGCAAATGTAAAGATACAGGAACAGATACTACAATTAACACATGCTTATCATTAATACTTTGAGTTATACATTAAACAAATTCCAACAACAAACAGACATTATATGCATACTAATGCTCTCCTTTGGGTGATACATTAATACGTAAAACATAATGATGCTATAATATTAACATTATTTGGTAAGACATATGCAGTAATTAACAAAACTCATTATCTTTGGATATATAAGTAAAACCAATAATGCATATTCACTACCAACAATCATGTCCATTAAGTACAAGAACAACTAATCAACCTTTGGGTGATCCATAAATGCCTTATAATAATGAACTTCAATTAACCCATATAAATCAATTATCTATAATTTAGCATCCATTCTATGGGTAATTGAAATAAAAAAAAATTATCATTAATTGGGAATTACAATAAAACATAAAGATTTGATCACTTTGGTGATTACAAATCTATCATACAAATAATTACAATAAATAAAATTATCAATAATTTGGAATTAAAATAAAACTTAAATATTTGATCACTTTGGTGATTACAAATCCATCATAGAATTAATTCCAATAATTATTAATTTAGAATTAATAAAAAACATAAAGATTCAATCATTACAAATCTATCATACAATTAATTCTAACAAATCAATTAACTCATAAATTAATTATCATTAATGCAGCGGAAAATAATCATGAAAAACATATCATTATATCCACTTTTAAAACCCCAAAGGAAAAAACCATACGCCATGTCGCAGTGGCTGTTATAATTTCGTTAGAGGTGCAAGCAATTGATTCACGTAAAGTGGTGCTGCAACTTGATACTTGATCCATGAGTAATTAAATGGATAATAATATTACAAAATTAAATCAAGGCACACACTATGCAATCTTTTGCCACGCGCGGAAAACAAAATTGGCAATTGTTATGCAATCTTTGCCATGCACGGAAAACAAAATTGACAATTGTTATGCATTAATGGCTCCGAATTCATGTAAGGTGCATACAATTAGTGGGTTCCATGATAAACATGTTAAAATTCAATCAATAAACTCATGTAGATTTAGTACCAATTCATACTTCTTACGGTGCCCAAATTATCCTTGATTAAAATCAATTTAAGTTTCAAGAAATTTGCAAAATCACATGCGGCACATAAAATAAGACAGAAAAAAGCATATGTTTATTATGGGATTCAAAAAAATCAGTATGCGCCCATTCATTCATAAATCCCTAATTTAATTTTAGGGTTTATTAAAAAAAATTGAGAAAAACCATAATGGAGAATCATAAATTCAACCAACCATGTGCTCTAATACCACATGTAATGAGTTTAACATAATGAGGAATAATCAATCACAAATATTCCACAGGATCTTAGAATATATGATTCTCACATAATATAGGATAGTGAGAGAGACTTACCTTCATCCATGAGAGATCCAATCAATTGTACTTCAATCTCTTTCACTTCAATCTCCTTCTCTCAATCTATCTCTTTCAGTCACTTTTCTCTCTACACACTTTATTGATGGTATATTGTGTAGAACTCTCATACTATAGAGACAGAACCCTATATCTTTATATAACCAATGTCCATCAAATTGATTACCATCAGTTATTATAAAATAATAATCAATTTCATTAATTTGGTTATTATCAATAATATTTGTAACTGACCACTATCAAGTTAGTTACCATCATATAATTATGAAATAAATAACTTCTCATAATTACCAATATGTCCTTTTATTTTATTAAATCATATACAGGCTCATAATGATATTTCACATGAGTCACATTATGGAATAATTTATTTATTTTCTAACACTTGCTCGACAAATTTTTTCTATGGAGCGGTAAAGGGCTGTTGAACGATTGTTTGGTGCTGGTGGTGTTAATGCCTTTTCGGAGTTTCATGGAACTAAGGATGTTAGTGGAATTGCTTCCGAGGATGAGCTAAGGGCTGATTCGGCTTATCTTTCACATACTCTAATGTGAATTTGAATCCTAGGCTACCACCTCATTCACTCTTAAAGGAGGATTGGAGGTTTCAGCAAAGACTTGAAGGTGGTGTGTCAATTTTGGGCAGAATTGGAGATGGCAGGAAAGTGAATAAGGCTGACGATACTCGTGGTAGATCGTTCTTTTCTACTCCACCTTGTTTTAACATGAGGAGATGATGAGAAGAAGAGGAAGTTAAAGAAGTGCTAATGTTGGAGGGTGCAAATCCAATATTGGTGGGCACACACTTGGAATTTTGTATGCACCGTATAGGGGCACCATACGAAGGAGCAAATGAATACATATCCATTTGAAAGATTTAGAATGGTGGGAAGAAGGAAGAATGTCATCACTTTCTTTCAAACTCAATAGTTTCACCTAAAGCATGTGCATTAAACTCAACAATTTCACTTAAAGTCTGGACGTTAAACCCAACAATCTCACCTAAAGTCTGGGGGTTAAACCCAACAATCTCACCCAAAGTCTGGGCATTAAACCCAACACTGTCACCCGAAGCTTGGGAATTAGACCCAGTAGTGTCACCCAAAGCCTAAGTGTTAAACCCAGCATTTTTACCAAAGTCTGGACGTTAAACCCAACAACTTCACCAAAGCCTGGAGTTTAAACCCAACAAAAAAAAAACTGGAGTTTAAACCAATCAACTCTGTTATTTGCACAATCTATTTTCATATATGAAAATTTTCAAAATTAATATCAATAGAACAAACAAGTTTTTATTTAGAACTACATGATCCCTGATTTTTCATTATGAATGGAAATACATAGGAACAAGGTCAATCCTTGTTAGGTCCCAAAAAAATTTTTATTTGTTTTATTTACACTTTTATTTTTATTTTTTTGAAAAAATAAACATTCTAAAAAACCACATTTATTTCACTCATTCAATTAAAGGTATCGTCTTAGGATGAGCGTTGTAAGATACTAATACTTTCCCTACATGTAACCGACTCCCGGACCCTAATATGGTTTTGTAGACCATTTTCTTTTCCATGGTTTTTCCATAATTTTCCATAATAAATTATGGTTGCGACTCCTCTCTTTGAACATATTTGTTATTTTTCTTCTTCGTCCCCGTCGTGACCTCGATTGCAAAAATTTGAAATTAAAAAAAAAAATATTAATTTCATATTAGTGATTTCGATATTCTTTTAATATTTAATTCTAAAATTGTAATAAAATTTTCAAATATTGTTCACAATTCTTAAAATTATTGGTAAGAAGATTCAAAGTAGACAAGAAATGAATATTTTATTAATTTAAGTTTAAAGGTTATATATATTATAAAATTAATTTATTTTTTATTTATTTAAAAATTATATCTCTTTAAACTTTTTTTTCTTTTATTTTTCTTTTAAAGTTTAGAAAATGTATTCATCATTTTTAAGATACAACTTGTCTTAAAACATTTTTGTTTGCATTATGAGTAACCATTTAAATTTTCAATCACAATAAAATTTTATTTTTCCTCAAAGATAATAATATTTTTGTTTCATTTTACATGCATGACATTGAATTTGTCATTACATATGATATCTTATTAGGAATGACGAGAGTTATATGATTTGGGAAGATGAAATTTTTGAAAGTCCAGGTTCTTATTCGTGTATTTAGTTTTTGAATTACATTATCAAGACTTCTTTGACAAATGAATGTTATGAAAGTTTGTTATGGAAGTTAAATATTGTCATATTGAAATTATATGGATGAGATTGATCTGTACAAATGATTATATTGTTTAAATACTTGTCCTGATATGTTAATGATTGAGATATATGTTTTATACCATTCTAATAGTATGGTATGATTGTACCGAATGAATACAAATTGAGATATGTGATGATTGGATTATGTCAACACCAGATTTTGTCCGGGTAAATACAATTTAAAAAAAATATTGTTTCTACAATTAAAAGAATAAAAATAAATAAGAGATGAAGAAAAATTGTGTCAAAGTATCTCATTATGGGTGCACTCTTTTGTACAAGGCTCAGGTGGAAACTGATCCTTTGGCTGATGTGCCCAAGAAGGAGGAGAGATCTCATTCCGCACTCATCTTCCCCACCATGTTCTTCTGCACCTGTCCAGCGTGTCAATCAAGCCAACTCCTCACCATGCCACCACCTCATCAGCTGCCGCTACCACCATACATAGCCTCCAAAACCCTAAATTGTGCCATGCACCATCGCTCCTCCTAACCGGTTCTGTCGAAGAGACCATCAGGTTTGAACACTCCGACGACCTCTGTTTGGATCATGCTAACGCTGTCCACTGTCTCGGCATCGCCTCCGTCACCACTCTCGAGGCCCCTCCTTCCGAAGCTTGGAAAAGCGCTTCGACCCTAAATGGCCACCCAGGCACAAGGGAAGCCGTTTTCTTGGTTAGCAACATCGCACACCCAACAATGGAAAACGATGTCGAAAACAAACTCAATAATCACACAATACAAGATGAAGTTAAAGACGAAGATGATGATGAAGAAGAAGAAGAAGAAGAAGTTTGGCTTTCTTCAGATTTTGAAATCGGTGATGTGTTGGATTCGAAGGAGGAAGATGAAGGCTCCTCCTTTTCCCTTATGTCATGGAACCTCCATGCTCAAAAGGATATTCTTTAACAATACCAGTTCTAAATGGCTAACAACAAATAAAAGAAGCCACAAAACAAGCTAGAGAAGCAGCATTTCTAAAGGCGATGAAATTGGTGAGGTGACATTTTTTGAACTTTTTGGAAACAATTGAGCTCAGTTGATGTCTCTTTTTATGAGTTATGATGGTCATGTTCATAGACACATTGCAACCCCCTTTCTACGAACATATGGTAGGGAGTCTCTCTTCCAACTTTGCTGATATTTTCATCATTGGGAAAAGAATTGAGCTTGGACTAATAAATGGGAGAATTGCACATCGCTCGTCTGTAGTTGCAAATCCATAAAAGCATGGATTCAATTCTAAAAGAAAAGAAGGAGAAGTTCAACAAGTTCCAAAATAAGGAGATGTCCAACAAGTTCCAAATTGTCTTAAAGATTGTATACCACACTGTGATAAAGAGAAAAGAAGAAGTTAATAGAGAGGGCTGCAAATAACAATTTTATTTTCCTTTATGACACACCCTTAACGGGTTAGGCTTCAATCCAACTGATTTATTTCCGTTGTACAAGGTCACAACTATTTTTATTTTTATTTTTCTAAATGAAACCCTAATGGATTGGGCTTCGTTCAATTATTTTTTATTTTTCTGCAGTTTATTTTAAAATGGACCCAAATTTTCATTTTTGTCTCTTTTTTTTTTTTTTTTTTTTTTTTTTTTCTTTTTTTTTTTTTTTTTTGTTTTTTTCCTTCCTATTTTAAATGACAAACTGAACATATTTCTAAAAAATTATAAAACTAAATAATATTTTTCTTCTTTCTAATTTTTTTTAATTTTCTTTTTTCCCCTTTTTATATTATAATATATATATATATATATATATATATATTTTTTTTTTTTTATTATATTTTTTTTT
>Ga0209489_106422_pt1 | contig 18922 bp, 3 predicted proteins | sample SiratrowhiteBW_FD_187527 | JGI IMG/M metagenome (GOLD analysis project Ga0209489, IMG submission 187527) | Root nodule microbial communities of legume samples collected from California, USA - Siratro white BW (SPAdes) (version 2) | ecosystem: Host-associated > Plants > Roots > Nodule | place: USA...
ATATATATATATATATATATATATATATATATATATATATATATATAGAGAGAGAGAGAGAGAGAGAGAGAGAGAGTTTGTGTCGATTAGTTGCTTGAGTTTATGATTTAATTAAATGTTTTTTCAACCATAACATTTTTTGTTATAGTATTTCAAATTTAATTTCTGAAACGCAATTTATATCTTCAAGTCCTTTGCTACGGAAAAATATATGTGCGGAAAAGGGAAAACAAGAGTATGATTATGTGACACTGAAGTTAGTATTCAGATTATTTAATGTGTATTTCATTAAGTAACATCTATCTATTTATAGAGGTGAAAAAGTGAGAGATGAGAGAGAACATTTTTCTGAATTATCATGGTTTGTTAGACTAATTTTGTTTAATAACATGAATTAGAATATTTAATTAATTTTAATTATTATTTACTTATTTGTCAGAATATGTTGGACAATGTTTATTGAAATGGTGTTAGCATGTGCATGACCTCAGGTCACCTCGACCATTTATATTGCACTTAAATTGTTTTTGTTTGTTCCCACTTATATATATATTTTTAAATAATTTTTGTGATACTTAACAATTTGTAAATCATTGGACATCAGCATGACATGTTTAATTACACGTCACCTTAAAAGCATTTCAACAAAGAACTAATGCACAGCTTAAATCATCATCCTGAATTCATCCATACTTTGAACATATGGTCAAAAAGTTTTTGGTAAGCATTGATTACACAGTGACTTTACAGGGTATAAAATTGCAGGTCTGAGATGGTTCAACTGCCACCTCTGCACACAAATGACTTCATCTTTGTAACTTCTTAACGCAATATATGAATCAATATTATACCTGTGGAGAAAACTTCTCAGAAAAATTTATGAACGAGTTAACGATCAAATTTTAGAGATAACTTCCATAAATTAGATCGCATATAAGCTCACTCTAACTCAAAAAAAAAATATTTTTCCTTCTTAATATTATGTTCTATAAGTGCTTAACTAAACCAAACATGTTCTTAGTTAACAAGGAGGAGACACTGGCCAAGCAGCTATCAGTAACCACGGAATAGCGATGCCTCACACACCGACCAGCAAATCACAAATAAGGCAAAGAAAAGCTTTCCAAGGAGTGGTCCCAAGATTCATGTCCTTCATTAAGTGCACCAGAACATCCAGCAACAACACCGACCACATTAACAATGATAAGGCAAATTTTCTGAAGGAGTTAAGATGTAGTCTGCTTGAAAATATTATAGTTTACCTAACTCTCATCACCACCTTAGGCTCTGACAGTCAAGTTGATGTTAACACAACGTCTTCAGGAATCCTTGGAACAAACAACCGAACAGGATGAAACTCTTCAATCAGATAGTGACTCCATCCACTGCTTCTCAAAGGCCACTAGTGACTAGAATGGAGACAAAAAGTCCAACAAATAGGGCACTTGCACGGTTGAAAAGCTGCATCCAATTAGCAAGTGTTATAGGATGCATGGCCTTAGTGCAATGACCTTAATTTATTATACGCTGATCTGTTGCTATAAATTGCTATAATTATATGGTCTTTCTCGTTGTGGATTGAATGAAATAATAACAAATATGTCTTTTAACCAGGGTGATAGGAAGATGCCATGGTCAGCCACCAAATTTTTAATCCCATTTAAATTTTAGACAAAAAAATATTTTATGCCTCTGAAAAAAAAAGTGAACATGTTGGTTTCTCACTGCAAAAGTCCATCACTGCTTTTAACACTTCATGTAATATCAAAATACAGATGAAGAAACTACATTGCGACCTCATAGAACGTTAACTGAACTACGTATCTCATTTTCAGCTCCAGCCTTTTTGTGGCGTTTGTAATCTGGCATTTTCGCTATGGAAACATTCATTCTTCTATTCTATGTCATGGGTACCTCCATGTCAAGGAAATCCCTGAAAATGGCAAACATAAGTTCTGCTGAAAATTTCAACTTTTGCAATAACGCAACCTATGAGAAGCATATAGAAGTATGTCATGCACTTGTTCCAATAATAGATCAATAGAACTACTCAATCTTACAAACACAGAAGGTTTTCACTTTCCACACAACACTTAAAACGTTCTTTATATTATATGTTCATAATGATTATTTGATTAATAAAGCAAACAACTAACATTGAATAATGAATGTCGAAATGGAGCACATATTTTTAGAGGGAAAAAAAGTAACAATATACTGTGGAAATTGAAGAAAAACATGAAGGCTTTTGGTGGTGTAACAGTTAATTCAAAAAGTAAATAATTGCTTGAAGCTAAATTATACAGATTTTTTCTTCTTGTTCTTTTTATCCGTTTCCTTCCAGCTCTTCATTCTATTTTTCCATATTGGGTTCCCAGATTTATCATTCAATTCTACAAGAAAAACAAGGTCAGGATATCAATAGTGAGCATTCCTAAGGAAATTGTGTTAGGTTTGTCTGAAATCTCTCTTTTCAGTATCCACTTTGGACACAATACTGATAAGTCTAGCATGGTGCCCAACATCCTGTGTAATTGGACGAGAGATTGTAAGTGCAAATGTGAACATGACAATGCTAAAAAAATACAATTAATTACCTGATTAAATGCAGCTTCACCATTAATTCAATGTAGATTCATTTTGAAAAATTCGAAAGATGTTACTTTCCAACGTATATTTTTGGATAAAAGATAACGTGGGTCCTTATATTAATGTTTTAATTTGTTTCCTTGAGTTTAGTTTTTTTTTTAAATGTTGTCGTTAAATTAAGTTTTCTTTACATTAGATCATTTTATTAATTTAATCATGTGCAAAACTGGTGGGGCTCCTGTCAACCCCTTTTATAAATTAAAATGAAAAATAATTTAAAAGAGACTTTTGCTTCCTGCACCCTTATATTAACAAACAGTAAAATATCCTTAAATTATAATTTAATCTCCAAGCTTAATTCTTCCTCATCTCCATTTTACATTTTCTTTCTTTCTTTGTTACACCCTTCCCTCCCTAACCATCTCATCGTCATCGTATGTAATCTAGTTTTTCTCTAACTTTTTGGATTTTTAAATCTAAAAAAAAAACTCTCGAATTGCTCAATTCTAATCTTTTTCGATTACGTAATTCGAAAATTGGAGATGTGTGTATGTTTTTTTGCGATGTTCTGAATTGGTTGTTATAAAATAATGCAATATATATATATATATATTAGAAAACTTATTGTGAAAAGTTTTCAAAATAGGTATTTCACAATACCTTCTCAATTTGAAACATGTTTTTGTGTTACGGATTCTAAAATTTTGTTTCAAATTGAATGATTCGAAATAGTGAAGGATTATATATAAAAGAAAACTGACTCTACGATCCCGAAAAAAATATTATGTGTGATTGGATGAAGTAAACTAGTTATTTTAAAAATTATTGAAGTGCAGGTATTAATTATGAGAGTATAGGAAGCAACATTCTCAGAATCATCACACCATCCAATTAAAATAAATATAATTAAAATTTAAAATAAATTTCAAACTTAACTAAAAATTAATAATTTTTTTTCTGTTGTATCACTCACATTATTAGTTAAACATGAGTTTTAATTTTAATTTAATTAAAAATAAAACCACCACCCGATTAAAATTATTATAATTAAAATTCAAAATAAATTTAAATTCAAATAAAAATTAAAAATCTCTTTCAAGTTTTTTATTAAATTAAACAAATTTCAACTTCAATTAAAATAAAACAAAACTAAGTCATTCTTAATAAATATCTCTTTTATTTTTTTTATAACATCTTTCAAAAAAAACTTTTATTTTTTTTTATTTATATTTCTTTTAGTAAATAATATGTTATATATATACATATAACAAAATTAAAAAAAAAGAAAAAAAAGAAATGGCGAATCCTTCATTTGATCTGCACAGTATAACTTTCAGCCGGTCTCACCTATCATACCTACCTGATAAAATGACAGAAATATCATATTAAATAGACATTTGTCACACCAGTCAAATAGGCATTCATAATATCATATAACCTGATTCGTTACGGAAGAGATTAATTCTTTCCGCTTTATCTGAAGAGTGGGCTCACTTCATATAAAAAATTCAACCTTTTTATTGCAGTCGGTTTCTCTTTCAAAGAGATCACATTGTCAATCATAGCCAAGCTCAAAGTACACGTTTATATAGCATTCATTCTATATTCCACTTATCTTGTCAACCATATATAGATACAGATCAAATTCCTTTCAATATATTCCATTTGGATAACGCCACCTTATGCAGTGTTCACGTAGCAATGCCAAGATATATTCACAAAAGTAGGATGACAGACAAATGGACTAACTTCAAAGTTCAACAGAGAACAAGGTAAGACCACGTGAATCGCTTCATGCATTCAACAAGTACGTCATCATCTAGAGCAACAAGCTACCATCTATTTGCATACCCCCGACAGGATCAAACAAAAAATAGTTAAGAACAAGGATTATAAGTTTCTATAGGTATGATAGAAGCACATCAAATATTACAAATCCTGTGCATTTTCGTCAATCCGTTGCGTTTGTACAACTAGAGAAGCATGCACGAATTAGTTGATAACAACTATGTATGATATTTACAATGTCTGATTACTGCAGCATCCAATTTTGTCTCTTGCAAAATCTACAAAGCACAATCAGCTCAACAATTCCTGAAAATACAAATACATAATTGATACATATGCAAATTATGACAGTGATTTTTAGTAGCGTTAAGAGTCTCACCCCCCATCGCATATTTATTTCAGGAAACAAAAATGACAAGTGCTAGTAAGACACTTTTTTCTTATCCTTTTTAATGAGTCCCAGATATCATTTAATGTCACCTACATAAATTTTACCTAGTAGAGTGTGTTGAAAAAGTGTATTAAAGGGTGTTCTGCAGGAATTTTTCATGAATTAGCCCATATTAAGAATTACGATAAGCTATAGTAGCAAAAAAAGGCTTTTATAAGATTTTAGGGGAGAGGGAAATACCGCAACAGTAGTGCAATTTACATCCAGCCCAGCTTCCATAAGGCAATGATAGGCTTTATATTTCCTATAACATTGTTCTGCTTCAGAGTCAAGCCATAAGTTCAAAAACAGTAAAGCCTCTGGGTGCATGTGTTTATCAAAATCCAGAGTTTTCCCCAGACTTCTCCGAATGACCTGAAGCTTCAATAATTCAAAATATTCTTTTCAGATTTTGAAAAACATACAATCTGATTGGATTTTAGTTATTATCATAGCCAGTACCTGAGCAATTTCATTGCCTTTATCACTGCTAGGTGCAAAAAAACTCTTTCCACTCTGACCAAACATTTTAAAAACTGTTTTCTTTTTGAAATGATCATTTTCTGGATGAAGTTTGTTTGGATCATTAAGTGCCTCTATACTTGTCATTTCAAGTCCCTTAAATGTAAACATGTACACATCAGTTTCAATAGCAATAAATATTGAACACAAAACAATACAACATGTGGCCCAATTAGGCTGCTGCACACCAAAATAGCTAGGAAATAGATTCATACATACCTGGGGAAGCTCCAATGGATTATCTGCAGGAGTTGACTCAAGGTTTGGAACCCTTTGGGCACATCTTTTGGTGCTAAAATCATTTAGATTATTGATTATTTGCTGGATCATAATCTCATCATGACCATGTTCATTATTTGAGCCTACTCCATCCATGGATGCTTGCACAAGCAATTCTGAAAGAACATGCATTGCACTGACCACCATCCCAACATCAGGTTTTGGAGATTTAATTAAGGACTTTGAAACACCTTCAAATGTTTTCATAAGATCAGTAACAACAGCAACCCCAGATGACGATGATGATGCCGGTGTTGAAATTGGACAATAACTCTTTGTAGTAAAAGCATCACTGATTGACCTACAAACCCTGGGATCTTTAGTTCCCTTTGCAAAATTTTCAGCATCCACAACAGCTTCAAGTTTTCCTTTGGACATTGAGCAATCTTCTTTAGAGGAAGATTGTGTCACCTTACAATGCAAATTTAGTACAGGATCCACATAGCTATTTTTTGGATCATTAATCATATTAAATGTCTTTTCTTTTCCACAGGTGTTACTAGAAGGCTGAAGCTCAATCCCCATATTCAGTTCTACAGGGGATTCAGCCGTAACAGTTTTCATGAGCATGTGCTCTCCTGAGAAAAAATTAGTAGCTACAGGTGAACAAGAGTTGGAAGATCCAAAATCATCCTTAACATATGAGATACGAGGAAAGAACTGAGGAGCCAAAGGGTTTAAACTGTTATGTTTTTCTGTTGCTTTCTCTACATTATTAATTTGTAAAGATCCTGAATTTTCTATTGGAGTTTGACAAAAAGCCCTGGTTCCCTTCCAACAAGGAGAATCCACATCAGAGTCATTTTCAACCAAATTTTTGGAAGACTGATTCAGAGAAGTATTTTTAGCAGAGGACATATCTGTTGTTAATGATTTGAGTGGGGAAACCTTGCAATTAGAAAGAGGAAAGGTGCTAGATTCATCGTCCACAAGTATAGTGCCTTTAGAATTCAACAGAAGGTCTTCAGCTACAATTGTACCAGTACCCGCAGACTCTGTTAGGCAGGGACTCAATCCATGAACAGCTTGCTTACCTGCACATGTCATTCCATAATTTTCTAAACAAGTTAAAACTGCAAAAAGAAAATATGTATACCAAAATTCAAGAACAGTAAAATACAACCATAGATGGAAGTAAGATTTTGATGCCCTTGGCAGCAGTTATAATTGAACTAACTGTATCGGTTCATTTTAAAACCTATAATTGAACTAATTGTATTAGTTGTAACTTAAACATTCCCATTAACATTACCTCTAATACAAAACCTAAAGGTAATGGATTCATGAATTTTTCTTCCTTATATCTTTCTCATTTATACTCAATGTAAAACTTAAAGTCACATTTAGATTTCAAACACCTATTAGTAAAAAGAAAACTTAAAAGGAATCGATGCCATATTTGTTGTTGCGAAACAGTAAACTGTCTATTTAGTTCTTTTCATTCTTGAGGACAAAGGCAAGGAAACAAAGAATACTAAGTGATAATAAAAAATGCAAATTTCTGAGGTACTTTATACTAAAGTATCCCATCTATTACTCTCAACGAAAGCTTGATTATATTATGGGATATTTTAAATATCAAATTCGCTAAAAAATAATTTGTGATATGAAGTGATGAAGAGTTGCTTTAGGGATTGTTCTAAATATAATTTTTAACAGCAATACAGATTCCTCGAGTTTCAAAGAAATTTGATTTTTGTTCATAGAACCACATGCTCAATTGTTAAACTTTACATACGCAACTGCATGTCAGCAACCATGAAACACAATATACAAATGAGAAAAAAAACTATAAGTCTAAAGAACAATTCAGAGAAGATTCCCCGCTTGTAATCATCATTTAAGCAGTAAAAAGCATAATATGTTCAAAAAATTGAATGCAGCAAAATCAATTATTAGGGTGACTAACATAAACATAAAATGAATCTAAAATCATACATTGGCCTTAGAAGCACAATCAATATCAATATCTACATGACTATAGACAGAAGTTAAAAAAACAAAAGCACAAGAGTCAAACATGAGCACGCATGTAATTCAATCAAACAAAGACATCAGAAGAAAAATTGCAAGCCACAGAAAAAAGAAAGAAAGAAAGAAAAATCTAAACTACCTTTCTTAAACATGGTAGAGTCAGCAACATCACTTCCTTTGGCAAACAAAGTCTCATGAGAATCCTCTCCTTGCTTCCCATGGCCTAAGGGTGAGTAAATGGGCAAGGAAAAATCCTCCCCAAACCCATCAAAGTCATCTTCTTTCGGTGATTCAAGAAAAGGGTACCCTGCAAAAAGGGAACTTGAACAAGGTTGGAGGGTAGAGCGGTTGAGCATGAAGGGTTTGGCCAATGGCGACAAACGTGTCGTGGTCAACGAGGTAACTTGCTTGCTCTGATTCTGCATCATCTTTCTTCTCTCCTTACAATTTGGAAGTTGGAAACTGAACAGAATATAGAAGAAGAGTGTAAGAACTCCAAAGAGTGCAAAATCGAAGCGTGTGAGAATATTGACTTCGAAAAAAGTGTATAACTTCGTAACCAAGTAGTGTGCTATGTGCTTACCCAGTTACCGTCTCTCTCTCTTCTTTTTCTGCTTTGTTGGATTTTTGTAGTTAACGAAAAATAAAATTATTGGATACTGGTATTTTCCCGAAGGTGAAGAAGCAGCCCCCACACACAAATTTTCCAACTTTTGTTTTACTGTATGAAATAAAAATAAAAATGAAGGAATTCTTTTGAGTTGTCCACGTTGCTGAAGAAATTAGACCAATTTTGTTCGTATTAACCAATTTTTGAGTTGTCTTTTTAATTGGCATTTAATCTTGATAATTAATATTGATTTTAATTATTAACATGAAAATGCATAAAATGTTAATATTTTCGAAAAGTAATTTCTATCAATGCATTAAAATTTTCTCCTTTTTTATAATATTCCATGTTCCATTTATAGAAAAGAAAGCATTAGATTTATCGTATCTAATTATTGTGAGAAAAATAAAAGTATATGAAACTATAATTCAAGAATATTTTAATTCAATTAAGTGTTTTTTCCTTAAAAAATTGTGTAATGTAGATTTCGTATTTCCACTCTTAAGCTCTTTCCCAAAGTTTTGTCAAAATTTCCTATCAAATTACAAGTTCTTGTATTCCCAAAGTTTGTGTAAAACTTGAAATTCCCTGCATATCATTTGGGGTAAGAGCTTAACTTATTAAAAAAAAGCTTAACACAAACATAATTAGAAGATACACTTGATTTCTTTAGTGATTATTCATGCTTATAGATTCCTCACTCTCCTCTCCAACGTGTTACGGATGCTTTATAACTTTAGGGTTATTTGGAAGAGATTGGAGTTTTTACTCTAAATTACTACACCGTAGTAGCTTCATCTTTACCCAATTCTTATCTTCCAGGAGGTGATGTTGGGCTTCCCCAAAAACCCAAAAGGATGATGTTGGGCCCTTGATGGATTGAAGATCTTTACGCAAGTCAATTGCTACACTGTATCTTTACTTTCTAGGACGTGGGGCTACAGTAATGTTTCTAAATAAATTCTTTAATTTTTATCCAAAAAAATTGTTTAATTTCTAGGATTAAATATAAAACAAAAAGATGCGGAGTTGGAAAAGTGTTTGATAAAAACTATTTATTTCAAAAAGATTTAAATTTATCATAAATTTCTTAATTCTCTCTTTTTTATTAGATAAAAAATATTCAATACTTTTACATATTTTAAGATGTTATGATGTTATATACAATATGTTTGAGATAGTAAATATCTTTATTTTTTATTTAATATTTTTGTTTAAAACATTGGAAGAATTTTTAAAAAGGAATATAAAGTCACTCTACATCAGTGTTTGGATGGAAGATTTAAGAATCATAAAGAATTTACTCTATTATTTTATGTCAAAATTACTCTATTTTATGTGATCTTTTTAAGATGTATAAGTATTTTGTATTTAGTGTTTAAATGTAAGATATTATAAAAGTCTATAAAAATATTATTTCCTAAGTATTATAAAACAGCAAAAGATGGACAAAAATACGTGAGATTCGAATTACACTGTTTTTTTTTTCTCCACATTAGTTAGAAAAATAAGAGAGAAACGTTCTTTTCTTTGTTAAATTTTATTTACTTTTAGTAGAATCGTTGAAAGCTTGCATACACTTTTTATAGATATAAAAAATTGTGTATATAATTTATTTTATATTTCATTTAAATAAGAAAGTTACATTTACCTCCTCCTAAGCTCATTATACTTTAAATAAACATAAATGTTTCCTATATCTTTAATAAAATAACATTCACATGTATTTTCTTAATAAATATTCACCTTATTTTATTATAAACAACACTAATATATCTTATATTTTTTAATAAACGATCTTTACTAATAAATTTCTTTTATTGAGAATATATTCAGTGAAATTTAAATAAAATAAATTTAAAAAAAAATATAAGTTTTACGGTATATTTTTTTGTTGGGAGAATACGAGGGAAAAACCTTGGGGAGATCTCACAATGATGAGAATTGAGCCAAATCATATAAACGAATGACACCACCTTCAACCCAAAACCTTAAGGCTTTAGGTTTGTGGGTCTTCTTTCTTATATGGTGCTCAACTTTCTCATTCTTACCCGATGTGGAACTTAGATTCAGACTTGAATATCTAACAATCTCCCCCTCAAGCGAGAGTCTTTCCTCCACATTGATACACTCTCTATAGAGCAGAAGCATTCAAACCAACAACATCATCCAAATTCTTCGCAGCAATCAACATATCATCAACATACAGTAACAAAAAATAAAAGAACCATCATCAAGGCTTTTTACATAAACACAACAATCATACTCACAACTCTTATTGCAAATCTGAATCATGTAAGAGTCAAACTGTTTATACCATTGCCTTGGAGATTGTTTCAATCCATACAGAGATTTCTTCAACCTACAAACCAATACTTGAATATGTAACATTTTTAATATATATATATATATATATATATATATATATATATATATATATATATTATAGAAAATTATGTTATTTTTTGAATTTTTTAACAATGTTTAAGTTGGAGGAATCAACATCCCGTTCAAATTTATTTTAACAAAAAATTAATATCTTTCTCTAAACCCTACAACCCTCGGTTTTCTTCACTCTCTTTCTTAGACAAAATTGTTTTCATCTTATGTGAGATTGAAGATCAAAATCCTCATCTAATTCGTGATGTAGTTTAGAGTAAGTTTAACAAATCACAATTTTGGTTTTGATAGGTTTAAAATTTCTTCTGATTTTAAGTAGTTTTAGAGTGTTCTTAAAAATCTGCGTGCATTTTTATGTGTGGTTTTAGAGACATCAAGAATGATCTTTATTTGTTTTAGATCAATTTATAATTTTCTTAAAAATTTGCATGCATTTTCTTGCATGTGGTGTTAGAGACATAAAAAATAATCTTTATTCGTTATAGATCCTAAGGGTAAGTTCAGATTATTGATCATAATTATATGTTGCAGGTTGAGTTATCCTTGCAAGTTTGTAGCTTGAAATCTTTTATAGGTAACCCTCCTCTTAAGGCAAAAAAAGTTAAATTGATATGTTTAGATAGATGTTGTGTTTTATGTAACTTGAGTATTTAGGTTTTGAGAACTGAATGCTTATGTGTTGGAGACATTGTGTGCTATTTTAATTGGTTGGATTGATTTTGAACATGAAATGAGTGTTGAATTAATTTGATATTTTATTTTAATTTAAAATAGAGAAATTATCTGATATTATTAGTCTTTGTAACTTTAACTTGATTTTGAAAAATTTTAATTCTATTGATAAGGCACAAAAAAGTGGATAGAAGTGTTTTGAAATGAAAAATTTAGTTTGGAAATAGAAAGAAAATTTAGAGTACTCATAGTTATAATTGATAATTTGATACATAAGAATTTTAAGTTGGATAAGTAAGTTATAAGATGTATATTATCAATTTAGAGGATATCATTGTGAGGTTGAAGTGATAAATTTGAAAACATGAAATTTTATGCAGGGTGCCGGGGGTGTCACTTCCTCGACTAAATGAAGCAGTGTACTGTTATAAATTTTGATTGTACTTCTTTCATTGATTTTGATAATTCTTTTAATTTACTGAAACATGTAAGTAGTAGCATGTAGTGTTTTGATGTGTTGATAATTGTTGTGAACCAACATTATAGACTTAATATTTTTAAGAAAATAAAATACCGAGTAAGGATGATATAGAATGTGCATTGTTTGAGGATTTGTTGAGAATGAGATATTCTAATTCTACTGATACTTTAGAATCATATAGATATAACTACTAGGTGGTGAGGGTTGAAAGATGTTTGTTTAAGTGAAATTACAATTTGAAAGAGTTGGTCAGAACAAATATATGAATTCACCTTGTTAGATGATGTTATGATTGGTTGAGAACTATATGCCCTATAAGAAATTCTTGATTTACATACGGATTATTACATATGGATTTTTATCTATATGTAAATTTAGCATTACATACAGATTTTACATATAGATTTATTACATACGGATTTTACATAAGGATTCATTGCATACAGATTTATTACCTATGGATCAAAATCCGTATGTGATTACATATAGATCCAAATTTGTATGTAATTACCTACGGATTTTAAGTACGAATTCATTACATACGAATTTTACATATGGATTTATTACATATGAATTTTATATACGGATTCAAATTCATATGTAATTACTTACAAATTTTTTGGTAAATAATATTAATAATTAATTTTATAAAAATTATAATAATTATTATTAACATTATTATTATTTTAAATATTATTGCTAATTATTATTATTATCATTATTAATTACATTAACATTATTATTATTAATAAAAATAAATAATATTATTAAAATTGGTATATATATATATATATATATATTATTAACTTATGTAATTAATAATATCATTATTAATATTATTATTTTAATATTAATATTAAATTTTGTAATAAGAGTAATTTAATATTATTAATATTACTTTAGATATTGTATTTATTAATATTATTAGAATTATTATTAATATTATTATTATTATTATTAACTTATATGATTAATAATAATATTAGTATATTTAATATTATTATTTTTAATTATTATTATTATTAATATTAATAATAATTTTATTATTAATATTACTTAATATTATATTTATTAATATTATTATAATTAATATTAACATGATTATTAATATTATTATTAATATAATTACTATTATTAGTAATATTAAAGATAATAATATTATTATTTTAGTACTTTACTTTATTTATATCTTACAACAATACTCATAGTCTTTACTTTATTTATATTAAGACTTACATTAAAGTTATATACAAATATAAAAATAAGTTAATAAATTTAAATTTTATTTATATTAAAATACTATTTTCTCAAAATTTTAATTATTTTTTATTTTTATAAAACAATTTATAATTTAGTCACTACAATTTTATGATACTTGTAACATATAATAATTATATTTTAGTCACTATAAAATATTCATTTTTTATGTTTTAAAATTTTAATTTATATTTTTCATATTTTTGTTATTTAAGTTATAGTTAATATTGTATAGTTAGATAAAATAAATAATGTCATTTTATTAAAACGTAGAAAGATAGATATCATTTACTAAAAAATATTAATAACAGGGGTGTCTATTAAAAATTATAGAAAATGTAAAAGATATTAAAAAAAAAGCGTAAGAAAAACTTTCAACTATTCTAAAATTAAATGCGTTTGTCATATAACATGATAATCAATTAGTATGGTTAGTTTTTTTTATATATATATTATTGATTCAAATAAATTATAAATTCGTTTATTTTCTCATATTCAATAAGCCTGCTCCAACAACAAACAAAATTACTGCTACGCTAGATGCCTTGCAGATTGAGTCACAATTATTTTATTATACGAAACAATTTGCAATTGCATAACATTGGATTTATAAAAAAAAAAAATTAACGCTTCGGATGTTTGAAAGTATTTGATAAATTAGAGCACATGAACACAGAAAGAAAAAGTGCAGATGTAAGGCATGGTTGTGGGTATTCAATTGGAAGTTAGGTACATCACTCCCAAAGCAACCATTATAGTTCAAAGTATGTAATGATTTCTAACTTTAGTGATGTGAGAAATATGATATTTGATTATACTTCTAAAACTAATGCATGCGACTTAAATCGTTTGAGTAAAAGATATATATTTCTAATTAAGTTATATTTTATAATATGTATTTTAAAATAAACAATATGAATACGAATATATAAAATTGATTTTAGATTAAGCATTATTTGTTAAGTTAAAAATTACAATTTAAGCATATAATAGTTGAAAAGAATATATGACATAAAAACTGAATTCAAAATGTACTATGAGATGTAATTTCTCAAGTAGAATTGATTAGAGGTCTTTTCGGACTAGAAAGAGTTATTAGTAGGACAAAGATAAGTTATGATTGTACCCAAATAAGATTCCAATGATGGACACATGTGCGAGAGACATACATTGATTGATAGTTCTTATAAAAGAACAATCAAGATAAACTAAACTAATAAATAAACAAGAAAAGCAAACAACTAAACTTGGAATGGACAATCGAGATATGTGCAACAACTGGTGACAAATGAATATGTAATTACGAATATACTGAAATCGTCTCAATTTTAATTAAAAATATTGGAATGTATTGAATATAAATATAATATTCCACTCAGATTCATATATGAAAATAAATTTGTATATATCGTCGTCTTATATTAATTTCATACCAAGTGACCTTCAGATACAAAAAATGGCTTTTTTTATTTTTATTTTGATGACCTACTCTCTTTATTATCCCTAACCACCTATTTTTATCTCTTTAAAAATAAAAAGACGAGCTTAATTAATATTGTGAATTATAATTATAATTATTTATTAAACTAAATCTTTATTCCATTTAAGTGTAAAGGTCAAGCCAAATATTAAGATTATTAGTGAAACTCTGTCCCTCTGTATACTTAAAGTAGACATAAATTCAAACAGCTTGATCTTCAAAATGTGTTGAGGAAGGATTAGAGATAAGTATAGGACTTGGTTAAAAGACTTACACAATATTTTGTACTATTGATTAAAAGAATAACAGTTAATCCCCGCCAAAAAAAAACTAAGGTCAAGATAAGAAAAAACTGTATGTATACCAATTTTTAAAATCAATAACTTTGTATTTTTACCTTTAAATGCACTTTATCTTTTTCTATTTTTTGCCTAATATTAAAGAAGTCAAATCCTAACTATCAAAATCATAAGAAATGAAATACGCAGATTGATATTCATATACTTTATTTAAATATTAAATAATAGTTGTTCTTATCAATAATTGCAACCCATATTTCCAGTATCCGGAAGAGTCCAGAACATTAGCGATTGAGCATCTCCACTTCACTGTTACGAATTTTTATTTTCTCGTTGGGGAAATGCGATATTAATATTATAACGTTTGGCGTCAGAAGAACCTATAGAGCTCTTACATATAAACAGTGATAATGGTTTTAAAATGAAGTTTTTTTCATGAACTGCAGAGATGCATTGAAGTTATCAGAATCCATTTTTTTACATTATGAATACCAATTCTATATTGCCTTATGCACACTGCTCAACACCCTGTGATCACATCGTTCACTTTATAAATACATTATTACATTAAAGTCCGTTAAAGTGTTATAATTTTTTCCAACAACAACGCGACAAGAAAAATTAAATTATTTTATCGATCATAGTACCTGAAGAAATATTGTTTAGCTACAAACAAGCCGTAAAATTAATAAACAAAGATGTAGTAAGAAACATGAATCCAGTGTTAACAGAAAAGATGTGAAATTTACAAAATTGGGACAGTGGCAGTGAGAAGAAGATGGAGAATCCTAAAAGGAAGGGGTGGGAGGGGGTGGAATGGTCCTGGGGCGAGAAGAAACAAAGGGAAGGGTGCGGAGGATGAGAAAACGAACCCGTCGAGGGACAGGGGCGGAACGGAACACCTGCTCCACCACTCTCGCCAGCAACACCGTGTACTCCTCCAGCACCTCCGCCACGATCGACACCAGTATCATCTCTTTCTCTCTTTTCCAACTATTAATTCGGGTGGGTCGGGTTGAGTTTGTATTCGGAAACAGACACGGCGTTATGAACCGTATTTTTCAGCTTAAATAAGAGATGTTGGAAAAGAAAACAAAAAGGGGAGTGACCTGGGTAGCCGGTAGTATTGGAGCGTATGATAATAACAGCGGCGCAGCCACTCCGCCCAAAGGAATGAGTGGTAACCGGTTTCCAGTTTAGTGTTTCAGTGTGCTTTTGTTTTGGTTCTATGTCTCAATCTTATCTTCTCACTCGCCCTTTAACTTTTATATTCCTCTTCAGTCTTCATTACTCATAAAATAAATTAAAAACACTGATCGTGATCCCATTATGTGTTTCCGTCTTTTGTGCCACGTTACAACCTAAATATATCTCAATCATTAATTTATTATCTCTACATAATTGGAGAAAGTTACTTTCAGTAAATTTTGCTTCTCAAAAGTTAAGTTTTAACATAAACATTTTTTTTTAAAAAAATATACCAGCTCTGAGTATTTGTTTCAATTTGAAAAAATATTAGTCGTTCTATTGATTTGGAAAGTTGTTTTCAACTTTTGAAAAAATTTGAATGATCTCGTTTGCGATTTTTTGTGGTTTGATGTACAATTTTTCCTTTTTTATAGAAAATTTTTGAACATATTCCTTACTTTTTCAAAAAAGTCTGTATAACAGATACTTTAAAAATCTAAATGATGTAAATATCTCCTATAAATCAATGTCCTATAAATCAATGTCATTTTCGAAGTATTTAATCCAAAAATAAAAACAAAAACCTGTTCCTTTCCTTGAATTTATCCAAAAACATTCAACCGTTCATTCCGTGGTTTAAAACAAAAAAAAGGGATGGGGAAAGAAAGATGACGTCAAGAATTGCTTTTCTTGGTAAGATGTTTAAAAACACTTTTCAGAAATATTAAAGAATCAGATTTTAAAATAAAACAAGAGGAATATTTATATTTTTGGAAGTATTAAATAAAAAGATTATATCAATATATATATATATATATATATATATATATGAAATTCTACAAAATAATTTTATTTTTTATTTTTAAAACAACTTTCTTTTTCAAATTTAAACTTTTTAAATTCCTTTATTTTCTTTTTAAAAGCTTTAACCATTCTTCTTTATTTCTAAGCATTCGCTAAGGAAATGTAAAATAGAAAATATGTTAAACTTTATCAATTAAAACCTTGTTATGAGTAAATTTTTTTCTTTATATATTTACTTCTTTGTATGAATATGATCGAATTTTAAAAGATAAATTTTTATTAACTTATGTCCGTCTGTATCAATATTTTTATTTTTAAACTAAATTTCTTGAAAGAAAATTGAGACTTCTCAAACTATATTATCTTTTGTGTCAAATGATTTTATTGAAGAGTACAAGATGTTAAAATAAGAGAACTTGATTCATTTCCTAAACTTATTTCGAGTTAAAATTTTTGACAAATTATGTTGGGTTGAATCTTAGGTTAGGTAGTGTAATGATTTATTTTTCATTGAAAATCCAGTCTTGGAATTTTTTATTGGCAGAGGTTATTTGTGGACGAATTTGATTTTTTCGGGTACATGTTTTGTTTTGATGAATATACAAGATTTATGTCAAATCTTGGGTATTGGGTTGTGATTGTATTAATTTGAATTTTAAGTTATTTACTTAAAGTGTGTTTTGAATAATACGGACGAATAAATGATTTAAAGTGAAATATCATTGTTTACATTTAATTGAAAATGAAGATTTTAGTTATGTAAATTTTATACTTGGTTTAAGTCACTGCATATTTTTTAAGGGATGAAATCTCATGTGCAAACCACAATTTATAATTGTGTTTGAAATGTGAGAAAAATTGTAATATCTTCTCTAAAACTTTGGTTGCTTAGACAATAAATGATTGTTCAAATAGGAGGAATGCAATGTCGATGTTTATGTGAGAGTTACCAAATAAATTATCTCTTTTTTTTTTTCAGGAATATTATTTGAACGAAAATTATTTCTTGGTATATATATATTATGTATAAAAGTGATGTTAACTAAACTTGTATGTGATGGGAATTTTATTGAATGAGATGAAGAAAAGTAATTATAAATTACATATATAATAATTGACCTAAGTTAAATATGTTCTCATTTGGAGAGTGAAACCATAAAGTAAAATGAGATATTTCAATTTTACTAATTTCTAAATCTTATAACTTAACATATTAGAGATGAAAAATAAATAAAAGTTTATGCACTGATACTTATTACATAATAAATGCAGAGAACTACCTTTATTAAATATTCATTATTAATCTTATACTATATCTTATAATATTTCTATTCAAGTTTAAAATAAAATAAAAACATAATTTTAAATAAAACAAAAGCACTCTATTATATGTATGTGTGTATGTATATACGTATATATTAATCAATGTACTAGTTAAAATATCTTAAAATGTAACGCTCAAAACGCACAATATAATTACAATACACAATTTATACAAAAGATGAAAAACAATAAAATTAAAACAAATTTACCGTCTGTTAATATCAATGCCTTAAAATATAATCCTAAGATAGCAAAATAAATAGGATAAATAATATAATAGTTAAAATATACTACGTAATATAAATATATAATAATAATAATAATAAAATTTGGCAATATTTTATTTAGCAAAATACCAAAATAAGTAAATTCCGTCTTATGTTAAAAAAAAGAGAAAAAATAATAAATTCAAGTGACTTTGAACAAAAAAATAATAATAAATTATGTCTTGTGTAGTAACCGGTATCACGACGGAGAATGGCGAACAAAAAAAATAATTTGATTTTGAAACAGGGAAGTCGCCACCATAGTTTATTATGGAAAACTATAGAAAAACCAAAAATAAATCTGCAAAAACAGATTAAGGTTCGGGAGTCGGTTACGTGTAGGGAAGGTATCAACACCCTACGACGCCCGTCTTAAGACGGTACCTTTAATTAATTGAGTAAAATAGATGTGGTTTTCAAATATTTATTTTTCTCAAAAATAAAAATAAATAAATAAATAAAAAGATACAAACAAAGAAAATATTTCTTAAAATTTTTGGGCCCGACAAGGGTTGACCTTGCTCCTACGTATTTCCATTTCCAATGGAAAATCAGGGATT
>Ga0209489_106423_pt1 | contig 18922 bp, 7 predicted proteins | sample SiratrowhiteBW_FD_187527 | JGI IMG/M metagenome (GOLD analysis project Ga0209489, IMG submission 187527) | Root nodule microbial communities of legume samples collected from California, USA - Siratro white BW (SPAdes) (version 2) | ecosystem: Host-associated > Plants > Roots > Nodule | place: USA...
ATATATATATATATATATGTGCGTGTGTGTGTAACAATGGTGTTGGAATGCAATTGTTATCCAAAGTTTCATCAAGAAAATGTCATGAAAAATGAATGAAGTATTTTATCCAAAACATGTGCATATACTCAATCATTTTCGTACAAAATAACATATTCTCTATTTTCTGGTAACATGATTTTCGATTAAATTTATTAAAAAAATTGATTTAAACGTTATATAGTGCAGAGTTTATCCTCTTTTCTAGTAAGTGTAATTATATCATTTGGATATTTAATCCTGCATTTTTCCATGTACCAGACAATTGAATTGCTCAGAAAGTTATTCCATTTAAAAACGAACAAATTGTATATCGCCAACGATCATTTTAACCAACTTCATTCTATTCCAATTCCATTCCTATTCTGTATATTTGTCATTTCTTGTACCAATTTTATAAATAAACCAGGATCAAACAAAACTAGTGCATTAAAGTTTAACCCATATTGCTTGATTTATAGATTGAATGTTAGATGTGGCATAAAGAGAATACAAATTTCTTCGTTCAAGTAGATTCAACCCCTTGTCACCACAAGCTTGTTTCACCCAAAGCACTAGCAGATAAGATAACAGAGACAAAGTAGTTTTACCTGACAATTTTTTGAGGTGTAAAATTAGATTCCCATAGATGGTTCAAAACTGCTCCCTTCCATGTTGCTCGAAACCTTGTAATCCGCTCAGACTTTGCATCTGATTCTGATGAAAATCCAGCAGATCCAACCAGAATCAAGTGTTGTACATGCTCAGGGTGCTATATTAAAATGATTACAATAGGCATCAGAACGATCAATAAAAGAAAACAAAAAAGTCACACTACTAAGTATTTTAGTGCAGTACAATGTGGGAAGAGATTCACCTTGAGCGCATACTTAGCAGCAACATAACCACCAAAAGAATGTCCAAGTAGTATAAAATTACTCAAGTTTTTGGCTCTTCTCCATTCCTCAAAAGAATCAATGAACCATGCCTCAGTTTCTGCATGATCAACAACCAATTATGATTTCTAAGAAGTTGCCACAGTAGCGACTTCCAAGTTGAACAACATTGTAAAACTTCACCATTCAAATTTCAAACCAACTGTATCATTACATTTTTAACATAACTCTTAACTAACCTTCAGTGCTTTTGCAAGTAAAATCAGGTCTGCTTGATCCACCCCATCTGCAAAATAAGTTATAAAATTGGGAGTGAGAAAAAGACAAGATCATATGCACATGTCATATTAGAACGCCAAATTTTTAAACTGCTTCCTCCCTCAGCTACCATAGTAAGCAAAAGGAGCCCATCTCGAAGGTGCAACGGACCTATTAAAGGGCTCAAATAAGATTGATGACTGAGCACCCATCTTTTTATGATATATCCAATCCACTCCTTTCCCAGAACAAAATGGAGCACAAGACCAGAAAAGCAGTTTGAGGCAACAACAATAAAATGCGGCGACATTAGGATGAAGAAAAGCATACTCACTCACCCAAGTTGATCAACAGCAATGACTCTAAATCGAGAGGCAAGCACATCAAAATTGCGAAAAAAGAACCCCTGGGAAGCAGCGTAACCATGAATCATCACAAGCGTAGGAGAATCAGGTTTACTGTCAAATGTGACGGTGTTAATAAACCGCGGCTCGTTACTAGCTGAACGGAACCATCTCACTTTGGAGCCAGGAGGACCAGAACCTATGTTAACATGCTCTTGAACATAACCGGTTCTGCCAAACCCAAACAATTAATTACCATCATAAACTAATAGCCAAACGCACACAAAAACCTCAGTGTATAAGAACTTTCAATTTGAACACAGAATCCCCGAAAATTTATGAGGCGAATAAATTCGAAATTTAGGGTTTAGAATTAGTTACTTGACGACGGAGAGAAGGCGCTTCTCGGCAGCGATGATATGATCAACGGAAGTGGGAATCCAACGAGGCCAGAACCTGAAGCTTCTCGACGTTTGGGACGCTAATCCGACGTCGTTTTCTCTTATCGTTTCGGACATTATTCTGAACTCCGGCGCTATTCCTTCAAAATTGATTAGATGAAGAATTTATGAACGATGGTAGATTGCGGAGCACGCAACAACAGTGATTTAGACGCGGAATCAATCGACGGAATTGTAATCAATCCGTTGAAATTATCATTATCATTACAAAAATAATTAATCAAATGGAAAGAAAGAGTTTGGATGCGAATTTAGAAGGCAAATGAATGAAACAAGTTATTTATAAGGAATAAAGAAATATAAGGCAACAAAAAAATAATACCGGAGGAACTGCTTACGCGAGCAGTGACGCGCATCCATGATCATGGTGCATGCTGTTAACACGAATGAACACGGTATTCCTTTTCACTACAATTCGATAGGAAAATATTTTATTCAATATTAAAAAATAATGATACTTAATATAACTTTTTTAAATTTTTGAATAATTAATTTATTCTAATTTCGTGTTTTCTCGCATTAGCCATCTAGCATATTTTCCGTAGTGCTTTTAAGTTCTAACAACAGGTTTTATAGTCTTTCCTTTTTTTTAATAATAAATTAATAATAAAATATTTTTCTAACAATCCCATTAAAAATTCACTTGAAAAACCTTCTTTATAAAATTATTTGATAAATATAACTAAACAATCACCAAAATTAAGGGTAGATAAACAAACTAAACCCGTTTGAGATCCCATTTGTGAAGCGTGCGTTTTCAACAAATCAAATAAATTTAATTACAGAAAATAAATAATCTTTAAATCGGTGCCGTAAAGTTCTTCTTACTTCTTCTTCTCCCTTTCAGCCTCTGCTGCTGTAGCCTCTTCTTCGTTCAGCCTCCGCTGCAAAGACCACTGAGGGCAAACCCTAGCCACGCCACACGGTAACCATCTCGACTGTCACACTTTGCAGCGACCTCACTCGACTCCGAGAGGAGCGTTGAAAATTTTTTATCCTCTTCGTCGTAAGTTTTCTTCCTCTCTTTTGATTTATGCATAGACTTAGCGGCCTGGCTAAACACTAGATTTATTGAACATTTGAAACGTGTATAGGAATTATATTTCATTGGTTTTTTAAACAATTTTTTGGTTAAATATTGGCTGGTAAATGTAATAGCTGCATATTAGTTATTCTACAAATGCAAATTCACTTGTTGAAAACCATTTTTTGTTTGCAATCTTGTGGGTTGGCATGGGGTGATAATTTCTGCTCTCTGTTATGGTTATTGAAGGATTAGAATATACAAAAAAATGCTGTCATGATGATGCTTTATTATTCTTGTTCCAAGTTGTTTTGATGTCAATTTTTTTTATTCATTTCAACTCTAAGACTAGGAGAGATTAATTGATTTTAGAATTTAGAGTTATTAGATAATATGCTAATCGCCATCTTATTCTTGTCTTGTTTTGGTTTATGTTTGGTCAAAGGATTTCCCTGTGGTGTGAAAAGCTCAAAGAATTAAATGCAGTATTCTGCTTAAAAACCAACATATGCATAGAGAAAAATCGATCCAGCTTTTGTTGATAATGTGTATTTTTCCCTTGTGAATGTGTTGGTTACTTTTAACTTGTACTTGACAAATAGAACTTTGAAAATGTTTTGAATTTATGTGAAAGTGCTATGTTTAAAACATTGGTTATGATTCAATGAGTTATAGGAGAGAGATCTTCATGAGCTGCCACAATGAAAAGAGCAAAGGATGAAGGAAGAGGAGAGTATATGAATTCTATCAAGTCCAAATTTAGAACATTCTAAAACCAATAGTTTAGTGACAGGCAAGGAATTCAAATTTTTTGACTTGACAAGTCAATATAGGTGAGCTGGAAAGCCTACTGTCAGTTCAGTTCAAGTGGACCACAAAGAAGAACAAAGAATGAGTAGAAGACCACCTCCAGATCCCGTGGCAGTGCTACGAGGCCATCGAGCTTCAGTCACAGACATTTCTTTTCATCCCTTTAAGCCGATATTATTCTCCGGGTATTCATTGCAAATGTTTGTCTTTTTTTGTTTTAAGGGCATTACTCTGGTACACCTTTTTTCCCTGGGTATGGTAGATGGTATCCAATATCCGTCAAGCATTTCTTTGGGTGCTAGTTTTCTTTTACAGTAACACTAACAGTGAAATCTGTGTTCGATAAATGTTTAGATGACTTACCTTGGATGCCATACCCATCAGTTTGCCATAAAATCTCCCTGATTTAGTTGGTTGCATATACAATTAGTTTCACTTAATAATTAGTTGCATCATCATCTTCTTGCTTGCAGTTCTGCTGATGGTGAAGTGCGAATTTGGGATACCCTTCAGCATCGAACCGTGTCATCTGCATGGTGCTTAGTTCTATGATTTTTGGCCATTCATATTTGTGAAGAATATCCTTAATTTTCAGAAATTATGACCCATGATACAAATTAATTTTATACTGCAGGTTACATAGTGCTGCGCATGGTATTATTGCTGTTGCCTGTGGTTCTTCCCTCGGAACCAATAAATTTGCCAGGTGCATCCTTTCTACTTGATCTCCCCTCGTTCTATTTTAGTATCTAAGTATGTTTTTGCTTTATCAATATTGATTATTCTGTATACATGTAGCCAGGGTAGGGATGGAACTGTAAAAATTTGGGAATTGGATGATGCTGGTTTGTCAAGGTGTTGTACTTCTTCAACTTCTACAAATGTCTCATCCTTTTTTAGTTTTGAAAGGATAGCTTGTGTTTTTGTGATACAAGCTACGGATTTGTTCTGGTTATCATCTTACCTTCTGTTTTGCTGCACCTCCAAACACAGGATCCCATCACTTACAATCAAGACAAACAGTTACCACTTTTGCAAATTTTCCATGATAAAGAATGATTCTGTTTGGTCAACAGAAGCGAAAGATTCGGAAGATTGCTACAGAACAGAGCCAGGAGGAATGTCTGATAGGGAAATTCTGGAGGTTAAAAGAGACGAGGCTTACACCAGTCAAAGTTGTTCTAAAAGCTTTCGAGGTTTGTAAGTTGAATTCTATATTTGACGTTTATGAAGCTTTGAAATCTCTGACAGCTTTTCCATTCTGAATTCAAAATTCCCTCTTTTTTTACAATATTAAAATAACAAGGCATCAATGAACTGTGGTGATTTCAATACTAACTTAAAAATAAAGGAGTAGGAAATCTTGTGTTGGCATGATAGTTTTGGAATGATAGAATTTTATAGGGTTGTTTTTATCTTTTGCAACCCTTAGCATCAGCATGCATACCCTGGCTTTTTCTGTAAAATTTATTGTGAATGACTTGTGCATTTGCAAAATTGAGGAAAAAACTGTATTTGAGCTCGCAAGAAGAAATGTAAACATATTTATTACTGCTGCTGTTTTTTTTTCTTATACACATCAAATAATACGGTTTGACATCATCCTAAAATTTTCAGAGTTATATTGTGTTTGGTTCAACTTATTTTTGAGAAATAATTGCTTATTTTATTAGCTTGAAGAAAAAAATCATTTTCCCAAAAGTAATCTTCGACCAAACATGCACTTAGTACAGTTTTGCCTGTGGGGATGATAATAGATATTTGAAATTTAATAATTCCACCGTCTAATTTTTTTATAGGGTCTTCTTTGAGTCCTTTAACCTTATATTTAGAGGCTGCAAATGCTATTGCACTTTTGGAGATGCTGCCACGATGGAGTATTGTTTCCTTTTATGTTTCTAAAATGTCTATACACTATGTTACTGAAAGATACTTTGATATTATACAAGTGAGATTGATGAAATCTCATTGTATTCACAGAAAATACATATAACGAAGGGCTACAATATGTGGCTTTGTCAGGGGAGAACTCTTCAGAGGTAGGCAAACCTTTCCCATGTAAAACTTAATTTATTCCTTTTAGATATATTAAATTATCAAATTATGAACGAACCCCTATGCTGGTCTATTCAATCATTTTTGAAGGTTGAAATTTGGGATCTCAAGTCAGCTCAAAAAATTATACAACTCCCTTCGAGCAGTCCCAGTTCTTCAAGTGCTTGCAACAAAGGTAGAGATTTGTTTCGGGTCTGTATTGAGATTCAACTTCTACCATCAATTTTTTAAATTCTCATTTCTCAGGATGCTTAATTTCAAGTGCTCTCATGATGCTTAACTTTTTTTTTCCATATCTACATCCTCCCTTTTTCTTAAAATTTTGTTGATTATAATTTACAAAAATACCTTCATTGAATGTGTACAGCTGCTTCTTGCCAGGGATGTGCATGTCACTTCAATTGTTTTTATCACCTGAATCACAAGGACTCTTAAATGTCTTGGCTGGGTATAGTCTCAATCCTCTTTTCTCCCACCTTCCCACTCTCAGACCTGTATGTGTATTATGTTAAGCATATCAAGTGAAAGGGTGTCTCTTGACTGTTCATTTTTATTCAATGATCAAGTATGTATGATATAGGGTTTGAAATATTAGTCTGTGACTTTTCTTTTTCAGTGGTCATGTTACCCAAGTTCTGATATTGGCCATCCTCCTAAGATTGAATGGTCAATATTTGTTCCTTTAAGAGATCAAAAGGAAGCTCCTTTTGATCTCTTAGAGGGTATAACAAGTGACACTACTTATTATGAAAAGTGAAATGAACCAATGTTGACCATTAAATATCACATGGATGACCAATATTACAAGTTATTTTGGTGTCACATAATTACTATAAACTTTATGTTCTCTTGACGGTTCATGTTTATTGAATGATGAAGATTTTCTCCTCTAACCTTTAATTAAAAGAATCCATAATCGGTGTAGTTGATATGTGTTTTAGAATATTAGAAATGTGTGTCAATTATCTAAAATGATTTAAGTTATTAGTCGTATTATTGCTGGACACTTCACCATGGTACAAGGTTGAGATTACCGAATCAATGTTGGATGGGTTCTGTTTTTGTGGCTTGGTACTGGAGGCAAATGACACAAGAAATTAAATGTCAGATGCAAAGAAAAGATTACTCAATCATAAACCCTCTAAATCTCGGTTAATACCCCAATCATTTAGCTCCACTTCCCAGGCTTACACCTGAAAGACTAGCGAAGAACCGCACTGCACTTCTGTCTCTCCCACCTGGCCAAAACTGCCTCTCTTAATTGGATAACCCATTTAGCCAAATCAGCAAGTTCTTCCACTCTCTTCCCACTTTTATATCTTCAGAGATAACCCTTTCACTTCCAGTTTTTGCTTCTATTCTTTCTAACTGTCTGGATTTTGTGTAGTTTAATGTGAAGGTACTTAAGTTCTGTACTGAATTGAAGGCTTTGTGATTCGGGAAGGTGCTAGTTGGCAAGTTCTTGGCTAGTTGGGCTAGTGTTCTTTTTCTTGCAATTGCATGTTTTCTGCTTGTAACAAAGTTTTAGCTTGAAGGAGTGTTATAGAATACTATGAATTTCATATATAAGGATTGTTTTAGATTTTTTTTCTAATTTATTTAACTTGTTAGTGGCCTTGAGCTTGTACATGTAATAGGGGTACTTAGCCCAATTAGTAATATAAATAAGAGTGAGGTTATAAGGTATTGACTACATGTCATCCTATACTCCAATGTAGATATGAGGATGGTTCCATGCTTTGGTGGGATATACGGAATCCTGGAGTTCCAGTAACTTCTGTAAAATTTCATTCTGAGCCAGGTGTGCAAATTAGCTTCCTAAGATTTTATTTTATCTTTTAATACAAGCTAGTTAATAACTGGTTAATTTTTTAGTTCTGAGTATCTGTATTGACGGCTCTTGCAAAGGGGGTATCTCAGGAGCTGCAGATGACAAAATTGTAATGTACAGCTTGGATCATTCTTCGGTAACATCCTTTTACTTTTATTTTCTTCTTCTGAAACTTCTTGCTGCTAAAAGTTGTTCGTTAATTGTTATCATTCCAATCTTCATGTTGATAAGAAGAAAAGTCGTAAGAATGAATCTGTTATGGTTCTTGTAATTAATATAATCTGTAGATACTGCTTAAGTTGGTGTTTATGTTTCAATTATCAGTTTATTTTGTTTTTATGACTTTCTGTCTCTCTGGCTTCCTTGTATCCATGGTAAAACAATAGCAAAACAACTGTGTTTTCTTCTGTCTTTCCCTTGTATCCATGGTAAAACAACACTATAACAGATTCATTCTTAAGACTACTGGCTTCAACTTGGATTTTAAATCATTCATTTGATTAGTGGTTGTTTCCACATTCAAATATGCTGATTTTGTATGAATAAGCAGGGATTAAGATATATTCAGTAAGTAAACCACCTAGTTAGTATTAACTTTCGATTGATTGGTATGACTAACAGAGTAGCTATAAAGCCGGGTGTGGGAATAGGAAATAGTTTGCTTAATTGCATTTTATGATTATTTTCTACCATTTTTATGATGCCTTTTCAGTCTGCAGCTTCTTTTTTTTCAGCAATGATCAAGTAATATAGATTTGGTACAAGGGGTACCATCCCTTTTACAGAAACACAAATAACAAAGTTATATATACTATTACAGCAGACAAAATGTTCCCTTATTCAATATCTGCCATACCTTCCACAAAAATTCCTCTTTTGTTGACTACAACCCTGTCCATGTCTTCACCCTTACCCCTTGAATATTCTTCTGCAACAAAGAATATTGCAACATAGAATATTCGATCCTACAAATACGTAGTTTATACCAGGTCCCTCTCCCACTCTGCATATTTCTTATGCACGTAACAACACCATCACAATAGATCTTCAATCCCTTTCCAATACTTCTAGTTCCGTGACAGGTTTTCACACCCAGCCCAATATCTCTTTTTGCTTTTCCTCAGATCACCTTACCCGCTAATCATTCCTCCGCATCTCCTTTGTAATTCAGCATATTTAATTTCTTTATGCACTCTCCAGGGCTGGCAGACCATGGTATGAATAAAGGACATTTCTCCTTATCTACCATCTTATACCACTCCTATGAGTACTTCCTTAAGTACTGAAGCAGATTCCTGATCTCAAAACACTTTCTCCTCCGATGCACACCTATTCCTCTCTTTCCATATACACCAAGTTATCGCCGAAACCACAGTAAACTCCATATTTCTTATATATATCATGTTGACTGTAGGGTACATGTATAGTGAAGAAAGAAATCAGTTTGGAGCGACCTGGCATATCAGGCATCTCAATTCGACCTGATGGAAAAATTGCTGCAACTGCTGGCTGGGATCACAGGTTCTTAAATGCATCAATCCCACCCCCCACCCCGAACATGCATATTACTGTCTGACTTTCTTGATTTTTAGTGACTCACTGCTCATAATTCATGATAAAGAAGTTATTCATATTCTAGGATTGATTATCCTATCTAAACGCCCGTCATATGTGGGTATCGGTTGGAGAAATTCCTTTATATAAACTAGAAAATTTATTATGCAATGCACACGCATTGTGTAATACTTAGTCACATAACACTTTCAATAACTTTTTATAGAATGCAAATTTATTTATTGTATTCAACCGTTTAATTCCATACTTTTATTAATTAGATATGTATTCAAAATTGTATACATTTTTTAAATTATTTACAAGCTTTATCACATCTCTTAACTTTAATGAATAATATGATAAAATATGTAAATTATCATTATTAGAACATATATATAAAAATTTCAATTATGTGAAATTTGATAGACATCATCATTAAAATAATATAACAAATTTCAACTATTAGATTGATTGAATTTGCATTCTATTCTATAAAAAGTTATTTAAGTTGCAATTTGACCATGTTCCACATGTAGTATAAATGGCTCCTAACAAAATTAATAAAGACAAACTCCAGTTCATGTAAACATCTTTTTGTCAAAATTACTCTTATGATATAACTATTTTCTTCCTCTCATATGAAGGCTTCACTACCTACAAATTTTTCTCCAATCAAATTATACTTCATAACTTTTCATGACGTACACAACTGTCTCTGTAAACTTTTAGTTAAAAAAAAAAAATTCAATATTTCAAGAGCTAACCATAAAGAAATCACTCTCCCATTGTTGTGTATGCCTATTCATTTCAATGGCTACACAAACAAATCAATCTTCTATACATGTCTATTTTAATAATATAAATTAAATTAATATAAGCATTTAATTTTTATTTTATATAACATGATCAAAATGCAGATACACAGATGCAGTAGTGCTATGTTTTCACCGGTGTTAATGAAGAAATTAATAAGAGAAGTCTTCGTTATTAATAATAAAAATGTTATTTATTCTATAAGAACAAATTAGAGATACATTACACTTTTGAAATTGAAGAGAATATCATGTAAATTATGTTAATCAAGTCATGTAGTCTGTATTTTCTAATTCAATATAGTGTGCAAAAATATAAAATATTTAAATTAGGATTCAATTTATGTAATAATATTTTAGAAAAAATGTAAAGAACATAATGTAAGACGTTTCACGAAGAAGTCTTCTAATACACGTTATGAGAGTAAATGACGTGGGTATTTACTCTCAAGAATGAAGATTCAAATTTAATATATATATATATGATTTTAGCATAAATCACAACGAGTAGTGCATTTCTTTTGGTCTCCACCACTGGTATCGTTCCTGGACAGTAATCCTTTCAGAACCAGTTTTCTTTTTATAATATACATCAAGTTTGAACATGAGACCTTGTTCAAATGCAACTCTTCATTTTTTGGTGCAAGTGCTGCTGTTTGATATCTCTGTTATCTTTATGGTAGGGTGAGGATATATAATTACCGCAAGGGAAATGCTTTAGCTATTTTGAAGTATCACCATGGCACAGTAAGTCATTGTTTACTATATCTGGGGCAGTCTGAAATATCTAACTGACATGAAAAACGACATTTTCATTGTGGGGATTCATAATTTGATTGACTTGTTTTTGTCTGACATTGCAGTGCAATGCTGTAACTTATTCCTCTGATTGTAAACTTATGGCCTCTGCATCGGAAGACACAACAGTGGGGCTATGGGAATTGTATCCTCCTCGAACATGATAGTGAATTTACTCAATATAGGCAATGGTAGTTCTAGAATATAACTTATGGTTGAAAGTCATTTTCTGCTAAAAACATTTCCTTCTAGGTTGCATTTGGTAACCCTTAAAATAGAAGCGTATTAGTTTTATTATTTCTAAAATTTATCATGTATTTTTCTATCGACTCTTGTAACTTTGAGTGTTTATTAGAAATTTCGGATGCTTTCAAATCTTATAAATATATAGTATTTTTAAATCTTGTATATTTTTACGATACCCATTAAAATTTAAGTTACAAGTTCTTAATATAAAAATTTTTTATAAAAAAAATCTCATAATAATTATGTGAAACCTTTCAAAATATTCGTCACTTTTTAAATCAGAACAGTTTTAATACACCGTTTTAAATTACCAAACCACAATTCAAATTAAACTCGCGTTTTCAAGTTAAACGTGTATCAATTACAAAACTATTATTTGGGAGACTCTTTTTGCTGTTTATTTTATCATTGTACTTGTCCTTGTGGTAAACAGATTAAGTTTTTTTCTTCGGTTTAAAAGTTGACGAAGAGAATCTATTCTTTGACGTTGGCCACCGTGTCCATTCTATGATGTGAGAAATGTCTGACATATTATGTTCATTTTGCATTTGGGTTCCCAAACATTAATCACCAATAAATAAATTCAGTAGAAAATGAGTACCACTCTTCTCAAACTACAAAGAAAGTTATGTTTTTATATTGACAATTTGAGATGCAAAGTAATCGCGTATAACAAATTCATACTTTCATCCAATAATCCTCGTTGAATTATTTTCATTTGATCTCGAGTTGAAATTAAAATGCGAGTCATCCAATCTTTATCTAACAGTTCTGAAATTATTAATTACGTGAACGAGTCTGTGTATTGTGATTGCACCTAAATCAAATCGGAAGATTTGACAGTAGGGAATAAAACACCTCCTTGTTGGTATCATCCACATTTAACCAAGCAGAAAGAACATAACAAAAACTTTGGTTTCTAGAGTAAAAAAATATTTTAGAATCAACTGGGTTACTCGTAATTTTATCAAGATTAAGTTTGTAAAGGATATACTTTATGAGGAACTAATAATACGTTTAAAATAGAGAAAAATAATTGAACGATTATCATGGTTCTAATTTTGAGAGATGAAATTGTTATTATTATTATTGATTTAGGTTTACCCTTATTTACCATAGGATTAATTATCCTCCTAACAAAAGTAGATTAACTTGATAACATTTTTTTCATACCCCAACCGAGTACAACGAGACATTTCAAGTACGTAAAATTAGTCCCACAACAAACGAGTTTCTGGCTTTAACTACCAACCTAATATTCCTACCAGAAACAGTTATACTAACATTCAAAGATACAAGTTTAAAGTGTTTTTAAGAATTTATTTTCATTTTCTAATTCTTAACATTATATTAACCTTATGATTTATTTCATATTTAAAGTGGTATTGTTATAAGGGTATATGAAATTAGACACTTGATTAACGTTGATTTGAATTTAGTGGTGTTTCCATCATATCACAAGGAAAAAAGAAAAGTTTATTTTTTTTATTACCAAAAGGGTAAAAACATAAAATTGAATGCACGGGGGGTAATCTATAAAATTTCTGTAGTAAAAAGAAATTCATTCACAGTAAGGTAGGAATATGAATGAAATTAATGGGGTTGAGCGTATAAAAGTAAAGCTTCATTCATAAAAAAAATAAAAATAAATACGGCACTCTAACGAGCTTAATTTGTTAATTTAATATTTAATACATATTTTTCTTCTTAAAAGACAAAAAAAATCCTGAAAATTTTGTGATGATATTTTTAAGCTAAAATTATACTTACTAATTACGTATCCTTTTACATGTAAAACTAGAGGAATTTTACGTACAAAATTAGAGGGAAGGTCGACTTATTTAAAAGAGTAATTTTAAAATGGTCACTTTTATATATTTGAAACAAAGTGGAGTCTAGAAGGATTTGACATTGAAGGAAAAGGTTAAACAAATTAGATGAGGAAGCTCATAATTGCAGCTATCACATTAATTATTATGAGATTCAGTTGAATGCAGCATTTCACCTGAAATAGGTAAACATGTTAGGGGAAACAGCTGGGAAGAACCCAATAATCTAAAGAGGATCTGAAAACAACTTTGCCTAAATGCCATTATTTGTGTTGATGTGACAGATTACGTATTAACCATGCATAACACACATTAAAATGGAAACTCTATTGACTTCAAGTAATAAACTGTTTTGTTTTTTTCACCCTGTAAGTCAACATTCTGTGGATCACTACTTACCTTCAAATTGCCCAGTGAATTGGGGGCAATAGGGAACACTATAATTCAACCATCATTCATTTGGTACCCACAATTTTGTCTCTTCTCAAAGAGAGTGCATATTTAACTTTATGTTCAAACTGGTTTTACAGCAAATCACTTATGTGTTTATTTGTTAGTAAAACTAAACTAATTTATTAAAGAGTTAAGAATGTATAAACTAACGTGTGAACGTGTAAGTGTAATTCTTTAACATGTAAGTATTTGATAAGATTGAAATAAAAATGAATTTTGAATAAATTAGTGAGAATAAAGACATACAAAACATAAAAACTTATAAGTTAATCTATTTTCACAAGTTAATTGAAATAATTTATAAAAATAAATTAAAATAAGATTACGTATGAAATCATCCTGCTTAATCAAATCAGCTTACAAGTTAATTAAGAAATTTAAAAATTATTTGAATGTTTTATCTAACACGCTTTTGTATAAGATTATTTGAACTTAGTTAATGATCTTAAATTCAAGTTTTAGATATATAATTACTATATATATATATATATATATATATATATATATATATATATATATATATAAAATATATATATATATATATATATATATATATATATATATATATATATATATATAAGAGTTTTATCATTCATAATAATTGTATTAAACTCAAACAAGATTATCTCCAGTAAAGAATAGAAGAACAAATTGGAACCACTTTAGTCTGTCCTTACTTATTTCAAATTTTCAATAAGAACAATTTTGTAAATCTAAAGATCTATCTATATTTGAAAGATGACTAATACCTTAACCCAACTGGTTAACACAATACTCATCTTAATTTTACATATAATTAAATTGCGAATAAAAAAAAAGTATAAAAATACAACTAATAATACTTTACATTGATATTAAAGTAAATATAACATTATGTTACACAACAAACTATTTATCAAGTCAATAATTACATTCCAAGCAGATAATCTTTAAAAAAAATATGAAATGACAATAAATTAAGATAATCTAATTATTGGGTCCAAGTTCTTAAACCTGAACCTGTAAATGTTGCTTTGGGTGGAGTAGTTGATATAAAAAAAAAAAAAAAAAAAACCTGAAATATGTTAATAAAAATAAAATAAATGTGTTGTACAACTAGATGAGTGAGACTGATTCCATAAACATGTGGAGCAAAGTACTAGAGAAAGGAATGCTCCAGCCACTACTTACTTTCTTGAGTTAACAGAGACAGTTGTGAGGGCAATGTGTTCACATAAATTCCAAATATAACATGTCTTCACCAAATGGGGAAGAAAGTAGTGACACCTTTGACTCTTTAGAGTATGGTTTTGCTTGCTAAGGCACCCATGGATAAGCTTCCTTTTCAATCTCTAATGGCAACTCATGCATTGCTCCTCTCATCTCTTATTCATTTATATTTAACACACTCAAATGATTAAGATTAAGAGTAAGACTGCACAACCAATTGCTTTTATCGTTTTCTAGTTTATGTAAGAAGTGTGTGGTTTTGTGCTTTTTCTGTTTATGTGCCAAATTCCAAACTCGGATCTTCATATTGTTTTAGCTAATCAGGATATATACATATTTCCTTTTCGGTACTCATAAAGTCCAACTAATTTTACAGTGTATTTTATTCTTGGAAAATGCTTTTAGGAAAAAATGAATCATCTGAATATAAATAAATAATTTCTCTTTAAATAAAATTAAAAGTAACCAGAGAGTTGCATGATTGCTTCCAAGATTAAAAATGTGATATCCTTCCAGAGTAACTTATTTAGCGTAAAAGGAATATTTTTGTCATCTTTCGTTCTTTATATATATATGGAAATTTGTACTGATTCTCTTGCATACAACGTTTACGTTAATGTGTCTATATCTCACTTCATATATTTTTAGTCTTTTTTTTCAATGAGAAACTTTCTTTCATAATCATTTTAAATTGGATCATTATAATTTTGCATCTTTTAGTTTATGTTAGCGTCTTTTCACAATGTATATGACCTTATTTTATAGTAACATATTTTGTTATTGTACTGAAAATATTGTCTAAAGCATAATTTTTATCTTTTTTCTCTTTTCTTCTTACATTATCATATTAAGTATATAAATTTTGATGGTTGCCTAAACATATCTAAGATATGTTATTAGTTAACTTTATAACTTTTGAGATATGTACATTATTTCGTGCTTAGCGTATCTGTCTTTAGTCTTCTATTGCTAAGAGACGGGTATTATCTTAGTATATGTATCTAATCTTTTATAACTTAATGTTTTTCTATACATTTTTTATATTGGATAAATTATTAAACACACCAATCAAACATCTTATTATCAAAATATAGGTTTTATGTATGAGTTTCGCTTTAAGATCTATGTCTCACCTTACAATTTTTTTTTTTCTTAACTATATTCATATCTTATATTCTTAATAAACAACATTCATATTCCTTATATAGTCATTAAAGTAATATTATTTTATTTTAAAAAATATATTAACTAAAACTTTAATAAAAATTATATTAACTAAGTAATATTCCTTATAGATTATTTATAATTAATTATTTAAGCTTTTGGTCCAAAATCTGAGCTATACATTACATAATATCTTTACTTACTTAATTGTGATTGAACTAAGAGAATTAAAAATAAATGATAATATAATTATTTACTCAATTACCATAATGTTCACTTAAAAAAATGTAAAGTATTAAATATTAATGTGTAGGGTACAATTGAGATGTTATTTTTTTTTTCTGCAACAACAATATAATTGATTATAATAAAATATATTTATCTATTCCTTCCTTGAAGTGGTCAAGTTAGCATTAGGTTGGACTTTTAGACACAGTTAAATGCACTTTTTTCTAAGCTAAAATTAAATTTATTTTTGGCAGCTAGAATTACGATGTTGTTTAAATTAAAGCAATTTTAACTTCTTAAGTATCTTAGTTAATAATGGCCAAGAACCTAAAGCATTAGTTTTCTAGAAATGTTATAACTGAAGGATGTAAACAAGTAACCCCTATTTTAAATATTATAATACAGATTAAGTATAATTAGCTTTATAAATTAATAATATTTACCAAAAAAATTGATTTACTGTTTTCAATGCATCTCTCTTCTCTTCCACTTTTCTTATTTACATTTCTCAAAATCAAAACTCACTCAAACAATTAACTTATACTGATCTTATCAATTTAAGAATAATAAAAAGTAAGTGAAATAAGAAAAGTATAATGATAAAATCAATAGAAAAATAATATCATAGATAAATAAAGTTAAAAATAATGTGAAAGAGAATACATAAAGAGAAATATAGTCATTTAAGAAGTGCAATAACAAAAGTACAAGAAAGGTTAAGTCTTACTAGACAGATGAAGCAATAAAAGTTTAAATCCTATCATATTTTAGAAACAAAATTAAATGCATTGAAAATACAAGAGAAATCACAATTTTACCCAAAAATATCTGAACAGTTTTGCTTTTAAGGAGGTAAAAATGAATATTTAAAGCCTATATACTACGATAATACTGTTATAGTTACCCATATCAGATGTTTTGAGAACTATGATTATTATTAAAAATTGGTTCGATTTTTTTTTTTTTAGTAATCCGAAATTGTTCTGCTCCCGTTTGTATATTTAACAAAATTTGTGTAAGACATTTTTTTTATTAGGCTGCATATTAAGTTCTTAATCAAGTTCAATCTATAAATGTAACTTACGAATTATTATTATTATTATTATTATTATTATTATTATTATTATTATTATTATATTTCCTATCGTAATTGTTTTTTAATATGTAATGTTACTAAAAATTTTATAGGTACATAAAAAAGTTTTAGGATTAGGATTTAAGGTTTGAAATTTGTAAGATAAAGTTTGTGTTTCATGTACATATTCTGCGATACAATAATTTTGATTAATTTTATTGGAATAAGATTTGAATGACTTTAATATTATTTTAACAAATTTGTTTTTAACTTAAAATTAAACTAATTTATAAATTGAGATTTATACTTGTGTTATCGTAAGTGTGTTATGTTGTTGTTAATTGATTGTGCATTTTAGCTTCTTGTTATTACTTGGATGAGGAATAGTTTCAGATGCTGACAGGCCTTGTTTTTATTCCTATGAGTATTTGATTGAGTTGGTATTCTAATATTTTACATCCCTCGTAACTTTCAACCTCATGAAACTGAAGTTATTAGAACAATTAATCAAATTATTCTAAAGTATTATTCATAGTTTACATTTGAGTGAATTTTTTTTTGCTAATATATTTTAACCAAAACACAACTTAGATATTTCGTCTAAATATTCTAAAATGAGTGATTTGGACAATAAATCTTTTTGAATATAAAATATGTTCCATATTTAAAGAAATGCGAGCTAAAACCCCAATCTTCCTGAGTTCTAGGCGAAGACATGTTTCTCGCAAATGTTTGAGTAAATTTCACAAGAACTTGAAAATGTATCACTGAAATAAATATTTTAAGATATTGCAAATAATAATTGTATCAAGAGATTTCTGACATAGTTAATCATTTGAATGGTAACAGAATTTACAATATAAATTATCATTTTACTCTAGTAAGCTTAATTATTAAGAAATTTAGAAACGGGACGAGAAAAGAAATAGGCAATTGGAGTAATAGGTTACGATAAGGGTTTAATCTGATAGCATAGAATTGACAGAAATGAAATAATAGATTGAGATGCAATGTGAAAGGAGGAATAAATGATTTAGTGGTACATGCAGATGGAGAAGGAAAGAAAAACTAAAATCTTCTACCAAACCATTTATTCTCATACCTACAAACATTAATTTCGCTCCTCCATCTCTAATATTCTGTGTTTTATTTTTTAAGAAAACAAAATAAAGACCAGGTCACCGACGAAACAGCACATTTGAAGTGGACAACGAAAGACAGAAAACAAAAGAAATGTGTATGATTTGAAGAACGTCCATTGTCTTTCGTCATTAGTGACTTAGTGAGAGAGAAAGAAAACGATTAAGTATGTGTCTATCATGCACGTGTAAAAGACATGTTATATTGTTCTCCCCTACGCGCACAATTAGGCGCGTGGGAACCTATTCCACTGTGCATGCGTCATGATTCCTTCATCTCCCAACTCTGTTCACCCTTTAATACCCATTATAAGCGTGATTATCAAATCTTTAATTGTAAATAAACGTTATTTATTAAAATATTGATTTAGATTTTATTCAGTTCAAAATAAATAAGAGATTCTATTTAATAAATTCTGATAGTTTATTATTTTTATAATTTAGTTGTTCCAATCAAAATCAGCAAAAATAATGAAAAACATAAATACATAAAATAGTGGATTAGTTAACTTTTTAAGTACAAAATAGTCACTCATTAGAATTCAAAGTGGACAAATACGAGATGTTATCTCAAGCAACAATACGTTTTCCTTCTTTGAATTTTTATAAAGTAATGTATGATTTTTTTAAGAACTTTTAAAAATTTCAATATATTTATTTAAGATTTAAAAAAAAAAACACACACACACACACATATATATATATATATATATATATA
>Ga0209489_106424_pt1 | contig 18918 bp, 7 predicted proteins | sample SiratrowhiteBW_FD_187527 | JGI IMG/M metagenome (GOLD analysis project Ga0209489, IMG submission 187527) | Root nodule microbial communities of legume samples collected from California, USA - Siratro white BW (SPAdes) (version 2) | ecosystem: Host-associated > Plants > Roots > Nodule | place: USA...
CACTCCAACACTGTAGGAACCTCCCACCACCACTGCGATACCTTCCACCAATGTTCAGAAATGCACCGCACCCCTTCCATGGAAAACCTTCTTTTATAGCAGCAGGGTTAAATTTGTAATTTCCTCCTGTCTATTATTGGAATTTTGAAAATTGTGGAGGTGCAGGAAGATGATATGGAGGTGCAGGAAGAAGCAGTCTTTCCTCAGTCCCTCCCATTTTCTCTCTTTCTTTTTTCTGATTCCACTCTCATACTCACATTGCCTCAAAATCCCACAAAAGCCTCACGTTCACTCTGCACCATATAAGCAACCCACAAAGAAATATTATTAATATTATATTTGCTAGTAATAATATAGCCATAATAATAATAATATTTATAATAAAATTAATAATAATCAAAACATGATCACAAAATTTATCTAGTGTTAATTTTGTCAAAAAAATATAAAGAAATAATTAATTTTGTATATTTTTAGATTTTTAAATATTTCCTAATTTTCTTACAATATTCAATTTTATGCCTTTTCAAGTAATCTATGCACCTTTCCAACAACTTTTTAAATCAAGGAAGAAAGAATGTGTCTAACTAAGTATTAGTAAGATTACTTAGTCTTAATTAGTCTTATGAATGTACTTAGGATTATAAATTTTTAAAATACATTAAAGTGTTTCATCCATATCTTATGTCATGACATCTTTTTATAAAATAATTTTTAAAGATTGAATGAATATTTTCTTTGTGAGTTATTTTTTAAATCTTGAGAGTTTTATTGTCCTGTTTTGGTTCTCATCTTGAATTTTTTAAGTGTCAAATCTTCATCAAACTTATTAGTGTTTCTCTTAAAAATGATATATTCTATCCATATCTATTTCTTGATCTATTTATTATGTCCTTTTGTAACTTGTTTGAATTATTTTGAAGCTTACTAATACTTTTTGGTTCTTCTTTCAATGGATTTCAGTTCTCTAAAAGCTTTTGAATTAATCAAGATTGTTCTGACTTTTTAAGATTTACATAAAAACTAATGTAGAATTATTATAAGTTATAAGTGATTTTATAAAGACACAACTATTAGATTATGAAGCACTGCATTATAACACTTTTGAGTGGTTGACATATTAGCATAATTTATACACTTTATAATTGATTAAGTTTAATTAAGGTAATTACAAAATTATACTAATATTAAAAATAATACATACAACAATAATTATTATCATAAATATTACAAGAATTTTAAATATTTGACTATAAATTATTAAAGTGTATTTATTTGTAGATATATGAAACAAAATAAATATTTTTTCAAGTCAATATTGTATAATTTATGAAAAAAATCATCACACAAAATATGTTTCTTACTCTTTTTATCATTCAATTTTATTCTATTTAAGTAATTCATACAAAGACACACAAACCTTCCTTCATAATAGAAAACTTTCCGTTTCTCTTATAATCATTATTATTTGTATTAAATTAAACAAACTTTAATCTATATCTACATTTTTTTGTATTCGATGACATATAAATCTCACATTTTTAATAAAATATAATGTTATCCCATTTAGAATTATTTCTATTTTATAATTAATTAATATATACATTTTAATCAATATCCTTTTTGTTTCACAAAATTTCAATAAGATTTGATCTTCAAGTTACACAAAATAAAAATTGTGACTTCAAACCAAAAACAATTAAATATGTAGTCAAAAATCAAAATAAAATATAATTAACCTCAATTTATATAAAATGTTTATTAATATATATATATATATATATATATATATAATATTAAAAAATATAAAAATATATTATTTTTTCTAAAATATCAAACAATTCAATATAATCAGCATCATAATTCCTCTTCTTGCTTTTATAAAAAAGAAACGTAGGACCAATTGAAATTGAAGGTTCAACCAAGCAATTCAGTATAATGAAAAAAAAAAAAAAAACATATGAACTATTGAAATTTAATGTATTACTTATATTTTATGTTGAATTTCGAATAAGATACTCAAATTCACTAAATAAAATATATTATATTATTCTCTCAAAATTTTAACAATATAACACTTAAAATGTGAATTTTCCAAAATTTTAATAATATGATTTTTCAAGAATAAAATATTTTCGAACTTAATATCAATTCATTCGATACCCAAAAATAATAGAAAAAAAGTATTAATTTAAATAATAACACAAAACAATTATAAATGTGAGAATTTACATTATGAGTCTCGCACAGTGTAGAATTAACGTGTAATAAACATATAACTATATCAAAATATGGACAAACTTACAACCAGAAAGAACATGGTAAATCTGTGAAGATACTACATTGATTACCTCTAACATCATGACTATAAATTAAAAGATTATCAATCAAGGTGTGTTTCACACCCACACCAAAAATGTTTAATTTTCTTGTAGGGTCTCTCTTCTCTCATTCATTTTTTTATGTTTCATCGACGCAATTTAAAGTGAAAAATATTAAAATAAGTGAACCTCTATCTAATAAGGTTATTTCAAGTCTCTACCATCATTAGGAAACTGAAAAAAGAAAATGAGTTTTTTTTTTTTATGGACTGAATCGAATTTTAAATTTTATATTTAAAACTGATTGAATCAAAGCAAACTTAGTCATGGACATATGTTTTTGTTTATAAATTTATCATGTCTTTTATCATATAATTTGCAAAAATAGAAAGAATTTTTTTGAATAACTACCATAAAACTGTCAAAATTAATACAGTACTTCAGCAAGTGAAATATTAAAATGGGTAGGATTCTATCAACATTCTTAGAAAAATAATTATTTTCTCCCCTCTTTATTTTTTTAACCTGTATCCAAATGATTGAATTGTCCTATCTAATTTTTTTTTCCATTATATCTCACTGTTGTAATTATCATTGTACCATCAACGTTGCAAAATAAAAAAAAAGAAGGAAAATATTACTCTAAAATAAATATCGTTCTGAAAAAGCTTTTTCTGAAATACATTTCATGTGTTTCGAAAATATGATTTTTCAAAAACGTATTTTAGAAAGTATTATATATATTTTGGAATATAATATATTTCATGCGTTCCAAAAATCTTATTTTAAAAATCTTATCATTTTTAAAAAATGTATTTCAAAATGTATTTAATAAATTGTGAAAAGAGTATTTTAGTAAAATTTCGATAACACAATCTAGAAAGTCACTTTACAGAAATAGTTATTTTAAATATTGTTGGGGTGCAGGTTCAAATTGACGGGGTGTACAAAGCAATTGCCTCTTATGAATTGAGTATTTGTTTAGATCTTGTCCAACAATATATAAAAGTTAAAAGATCCGAATTGAGAAAAAATAGACATTTTTAAATTTAAATAGGGTGAATAAAATTAATTTTATTTATTATATGTAATGATTTTATATTTAAATTCTAAAACATATATGTTTAAATAAAAAGTATTACTTCCAATTATTTTTAAATTGATTTATTCTCTTTAAAGAAAGTAATCTCAACATGATTGTCGTGATGAGCTAAATAGTTTAATCTCTTTCCAATTTGGACCATGATTTTAATAATTTAATCTAATCCTATTTATGTGTTATTTAAATAAGTTAATATCAAACTTATTTTTACAAGGCCATGAGATTAAGTTGATTGACCTTACTATCTAAAATTTTTTGGTTTTAGGATCTCGATCTTCATTTCTCAGAATCTTGGTCTAAAGATTTTAAATTTAGAATCTTGGTTTTAAAGCTGAGAATACCTATAAATATGTTTCGATACTCAAATCAGTCTATATGAATTAAAGTTAGTTATAAAATAAACAATAATATCAATAGTTAATACATTGACATAGTTTTTTTATTTATACTATTTTTAATGAATTTTTATCTTTTTGAAAGAAGATGACTTATATTATTCTTAATCCTAACTTGTTTGTTACTTAAGTAATACGATTAATTTTAACTAACAATTATTATTTAATTAGTTATGAAATTGTGACTTATGTAATTATACCAAAATAGTTTAGAATTTTCCTAATACATCTCATTCCTTATATGTAACTGATAAGTTGTTCATAGTACTAGATAATATCAACTTCTAAAATTGTGCTAAGTTGGCTTAAATCTTCTAATCCCTACATGCACAAAACTTATTTTGAAAGTTTTGAATATGATAATATACATACAAACATAATTACGTAAATGAATAAATTTATTTTTAGAAGTTGTAAACTCGGGATATCTTTTTCCATTTTTTTTATTATGTTTATTATATTTACTATTTGTTAAATAATTTTTAAAAGATAAAAACAAGACTGAAATAAGTCATTCCAATGTAACTATTTTAAATTAGATTGGATCGAATTTAAATTTTAAATATATTTAAAGAAATAATTTTATTTGTCCCTAACTTGTCATGGAGACAAATAAAAACATATCATAAAAATAAACGTAAAGATCAAAAGTATTTCTGGACGCATAAATATTAAAAATAAATAAATTTAACGTATCAAATATAAAAAAATACTAAATTACATTTTACGTTTATATTTCATTTATCTTTTTATATTGTAAAATAATTCATTTCATTCTTTGTTTTCCTTTTAAATTAGTTCAATTTAGTTATTCAGTCAATTTAAAATTATTATTAATTTTAATATAGTAACATTTAAAATTTCTACAAAATAATACTACAGTTTTAAAATATATTTTTATGTGCATAATCAATTACGTGACGCTTTTAGCCACTACAACGTAATAATATTCAAAGCTATAAAATTTAAAAACTTCTTTAGCGAACATGAAAATTTTTGTATTCAATGTGTTTCATGCATCTCGATTAAAACATTATAAATTTTACATCAAGTGAATAGTTAGATAAAACAAAATGAGCCGGTCATACTAAACATGTGCTATAAAAATGGGTTTCTCTAACCCAAAAACTAAATCTGATTTGTTCTCTTTTTGGTCTTGATTGGAATGAAACAATTTTTAATATGTTGCTTGCGTGAGAGTAATGATTTGAATTCCTCAATAAATCATAGCAAACATGAACTCAAAAAGTTATATTAAAACAAACTGAATTTCATAAAATTGACTACATGTAAATATTAAATTCCCATGCGTGCTTTTACGAAATATTTTGATTTTTTAACTATATTCATCAGAAACATATTGGGTAATAAAAAAAAAAACCCTCAATCAATTATAGGGTTTATAGAATTGTATGGATCAAATCAAACATAAAAGTCTTAATGTGTTTTTAAGAGGCTTTTTTATTTTAAATATTATTTTGAGAGCTAAAAACTATTACTTCGTTAATTACTTCTGCAGAATCATGCCTAGGTCAGTAAAGATACTTTTGTTATCGTTTTGGACTGTGATTGTATTAAAGTTATTAACCACGTTAATTTTAAACGAAAAAAAGACGAATTTAATCAAATTTACCGGATGCAAAATTAAATGAAAAAAAAGAATAAGATGAATAACCACAAGTGTAATTTTACCTTTAAAAAATACAATAAATAATTTTTATTAATGTTGGCTTCAAAACACAAAAAATAAGGCGAAAGATTTTTCCAGAGAATTGGAACAGCAACTTCATATTTCTTTGAGGAACATGTTACACATGATAAGAACAAATAACTATAAACATCTGACCAATCGTAATTTGGCAAAAATGAAGGAATGGGCGTTGAACAAGAACCCATAACTTTATCTGGGTTTAAGAGAAGATAACATATTGCCAACCCAAGATGTTTTCCAATCCTCTGTGACTATAGCTCTTTCATCTCCAATTTCAATTTTAACTCTTCTGATCTGGGTGGAATGGGAATGGCCGAATAAATGCAGAATTCATTTGCCAAACTTTGAGTGAGGCTGTCACAGTGGCCTCGGTAGCATTGTTGAAGAAGAACAATCTAGCAGCTCCATAGATTGCCTTTGTTGGATAAACCCGAGATGTCACACACGTTCTTCCACCTTGAGCAAAGCTTTCAACAATAGAATGGTCCACCTAAATCATAATATCATGAACATTCATTAGTTAATCTGGTTAATATGCATAAGATATGTGCTTTCTTCAGCAAGAACTTAAAGGAACAACTCAATTACCAGCATCCGTAAGGAAAACTTCTCGCCTTCAAGTACTGGAACAAAGCTTCCAAAGATTTGCTTGCGAACATCATTTGCCTGAGAAGACCTACAAAAACAATGTAACAAGTTCAATATTGAATTTATAACAACCTAGTGCAATGTTATTTATTGTCTCTGTCTGATTTAGTTATCTCAGTATGTATAACTTTCAAAGTTCAGAATTAACAGATTATATCCAATACCTTGATTGATCAGAGCAAAAGGAAGTCCTGAGCTTTCCATTTCTTCCTTTAGTGACATAGAAATACACAGGAGTATACTCAGAAAGCCCCTCATCAGCCAAAACCAGAAGACCAAAAGGTCCTAAGGCTCCACGTTGTGCAGCTCCGCCACTGGTGCTGCACGTGAACTCCTCGTTGGATTCAGCTGTTTTCTCTAGGGATTCCGTGTCTATCTCAAACTCCGCAACAACGTCCAACTGTTGCATTGGTAGACACAATGCCACTTAATTCAGATTCACATTTTTATTCATGCATAGCTAAAATTCGACATCTTTATGATTATATCATGAACACAAACCTGTGTGGCTGTTCCAACATCTAGTGACACCACTGACCCTGGTTGAGCCTTCAAATTTTGGAATTCATCACTTCTCAATCTCAAACTCTCCACCTCAGCAACAGGCCACTGAAGTAAGTTGCTGCCAGTCTTCGTATCAAGCCTCACAGTTCTTGGAATACTCTGTACAATCAAAATTTACCAAGGCTAAGAATCTGAAATTCTTATATCTATTGAATAAAAATTAAATTTTTATATTGTATATGAAAATACCTGAACTGAAGCCCAACCTTTGGCCACATCTGCATATTCACTGTCAGACTCTCCAATCCAACCCCACAAAATTCTCCTATCCAAATTCTGATCGTAAAATGTCTTGGATGCATAGAATATTCCATAGTCATACCTTAAACCAACACCAACATCATTCTTAACATCATCTGGTGTGAACAAAACTTTGTTGTCATCATAAGTCCCTATGGCGTAGTAATCATGTCTATCATCATCCAGGCTCACCTTCATGACATGTTTCACCCCAGCCCCATTAATAGAAGTATCCAATCCATTTCCATTTTTCTTGGACACAGGGAAGAAGTCCACACACTCCCACATGCCAGTGCCAGGTACAGCTCGAAGCACCCCCTCCTTAAGCTCATAGGTCTTGAAGTCCTCGGTGTCATAAACCAAAGCAATGCCAGTTTTATTGAGCTTGGACCCTATGGTGATGCGCCACTTTCCTTCAGAGGTGCGCCATGCAGTTGTAGGGTCACGAAAGTCCTTAGCACCAATGCCAGGTGGTGGGACCAAAACCGGGTTGGCAGGGTGTTTGATCCAATCCACAAGGAGAGGGTCAGAGGGGTCAGCAGGGTATGCAAGGTTTTGCACTTGCACTGACTCATTGGTGGAACCTGTGTATAACATGACGATTTCACCATTAGGTAAGATGGTGGCTGAGCCTGTCCACACTCCTTTTTTGTCATACCATTGATCAGCCACCATTGCCAAAGGAAGGTGAAGCCAATGGATCATGTCCCTTGACACAGCGTGTCCCCAAACAATGTCACCCCAAACTGCACCGTTCGGATTGTATTGGTAGAAAAAGTGATACCATCCCTTGTAGTACAAAGGACCTGAAATGCATAAACAACCTTCTCACTAATTGTCCAGGGGAGGAATAAAACCAAGTGAAATTAGAATTTTGCTTTTGTTTACATTATTTATAATGAAAATGAATGGAATTAAATCTAATAGAAAGAAAATAAAAAGAGCTAAAACGAAGTGAAGTGATTAAAAATTAAGAGAAAGGAAACTAAATAGAATGGGATCTATTTCATTCTTTTAAATATACTTTTACTTCTCCTAAAATAAAAGGTACAAGAGAAAATAGTTTTGTTTATTTATTTATTTTATTATAAATATTTTAACAATAAACTAATGGGATCTACGTCATCTTGTTATTTCATTTTATGGTATTTAACTCGTTGTGAAATATTCAACCTTATGTGGGTCCCCTTTGAAAGTCTGGCAATGTCAATTTCCAATGTTGTCTTGTAAGAAAAGTTAATTGGTTATAGATTAGTAGTAATACAAAATTATAATTTTGTGAGGCTGACTTAATTTCTGTTTAAGTTATTACTAAACTATAATTTCATGATGTCAAAAGCTAATGGAAGTCCCTAGACCCCGCTAAACTTTAACTCGGTCCCACTATTTATTTGGCTGCTATTAACTAGTGCCATCAAAGACACAATTCCTTAAAAAAAATTGAGAAAATTCAACCCAAAATATTAAAATTGGAAGAAAATTAGCAGGAATTAAACCGAATTACGCAAACTCAAGGTAGCAGAGTTCTTACCGTTAGGATCTGACAGAGCAAATCAGGTTCCCCCATCAGTCCAAGCCACAGTCATCCAACAAAAAAATAAATAAATAACAGGGATAATAGTTAGCATCAGATAAAATACAAATACAAACGGTATTAACATACACCACTATTCACAGTATTTTTTATATTCAAATAAAACATTCCGACAAAACAGAATTTGACCGCATCAAAAACTCCTTTTGAAAAAAAAATAATGTTCTTTATTGGCTAAACCTTGATTAATTATTATCCTTATCACTTTTGATAGGATCCTTTTCGAAGTAGAAAGACCCACGGAATCCGAATCCATATTCCCTTTTAGTTTAAATACAAAATAAGATCTCTAAAAAGTGCATAACATCGTGAATAATTTCAACCGAGGAGACAAATTATTACGCAATAGGAGGTAACTATTCAGGCTAATCTAATATCACACATAATCTGTGAAAAAAATTAATAAAATCCAATAAAGTGTCACTTGATTATTGGTTAGGTAGAATTTGAAGAAAATAAAAACGTGTTGATTTCAGATCATGGAATTGGTTGGGGTGGAGGTGAAGCAAAAAGACAAAAAAGAATTACCGTTCATCCAGTTTTTTTCTGGCTGGAAATGAAAGGAAGTTCTCTGCCAAGACAACATGCTATTGTCCCAAGGAAATGCTTCGGAAGCTCCACCTTCACTGGAGAATAACATGTTCGATGACTTTTCCGACACCCCAGAAGAAACACCTCTTGAAACAGGGCGCCATTTGGAAGAAGGCAGCGATGTGGGACTTTGCTGTTCTTGTTGATGGTTGGATGTAGGCGACGAGACGTGAGCATGAGGCACGTTGGAGGCCCTGTAGCGCCCAAAGGCGACAAGGGAAGAGAGGAAGAGCAAGCCGAAGAAGACGAGAAGAAGGTCCTTGCGAGAGCGTGAGTTTGGAGGGGCATGAGAGGGTGTAGGTAACAAAGGTTTATGATGTTCCATGGCGAGAAAGAAAAGAAAGAAAGAGAGAATGAATAATTGGGTGTGTTATGGTAATGTTATGAGTGATTGGCAGAGACAAGAGGCATGTGCGTGGGGATTGCACTGGGTTGGGTTGGGTTGGAAATTGCAGAAGCTAGCTTGGTGAGTTGAGAAGTGAATGGGATGAGAGAGGCTTTTCCTAGCACATTTTATAGGACTCAGATCCCAGAGTCTGGAGAAAACCAATAGACTGATAGGGATGTCAAAACCATTCAAGACAGATTTCAAGGCTGAAAAATACTTTTCAAATATTTACTAATACATTATTTATCAGAAAAAATGGAACTTGTATATTTTTATTATGTGGAAAACTATTTCCATAGAATGTCTGCCTAGAAACATGAATTGTGGGGAGTAGATGAGGTGGATAGGATGGGACCATGAGTGGAGGTTCGGACTCGGGCATCTATGTCGGGACATCACATGCATAATTGGAGTTCAAGGTCCTACAATTTTCTGATGCAATGATTCTTCGTTCTCTTTTGTTTTGTTCTAAGGGTGTGTGATTAACTATAGTAATCTGGCAAAATTTGGAAAAGGGTCTTGTACACTTTGATTTGGTATTGTGTTTCAAAAACTTTCTGTATTTGGATTCATATTTAGGAAGAGTATCCTTGTTTGTTAAGAGTTTTAGTATATACCTATATTGCACTCAACTCTTATGGTTTTATTATTAACAAAGCAATTTTTTAATATTCAAATCCACATTAAATTGTTATTTATATAGAAAAGTTAATTAATAGGAAAAAGATAAAAGGATGTGTAAAAGGAATAAAACCAAAAGGACTTTATATATATATATATATATATATATATATACAATATGCCAATTTAAGAGCTAATTTTTATGATTTTACTTTACTTTTAAGATATTTCATAATATTTAATATTTGTAAAAGTTAAATTATTAATATTTCTGTTTAGATACAATGTTAAAATTGCCAATTGTTTAAAATCTTTTAAAACTATATAATTAAAATTATCTTCACAATAAATCTTTGTTGATGGATAAAAGTGAGGGCGTATATATAAAAAAAAAAGAGAGAAATAAAATTATCTGAATGAGAGGTAAAATATTTAAAATAAATAGAGGGTAAAATACTTTTTTTATTAATATTCTTTATTTTAGATTTATTTATTTATTACTATTATAATAAAAAAGACTTATAATCTATTATATATATATATATATATGCTAAATAAATAACACAGAAATTTAGACTAGAGAAACCCGCAGGGCCTCTTCAAATCATTGTCAATCCTCTCATTCAACCAAATTTGACACTTTCTTGGGGCCAACATACCACCAGAAGTGTCCAAAAGTGTAAAGAAGTAGTTGGAACCATCAACTTTTATTTTTTTTTACATGTTCATCGTGTATCATGAGGGTTATCACAGCTACAAATAATTAAATATAGTTTAGTTGATGAAAAAGATTTCTAAAATTGTTTATATAAGTCTTCTATAAATAAAAATAATAATGTGACATTCTTACTAAAATATTTAATTTTCTATAATATATAATTTACCAAGAATAACATCTTTCTAGTAAAACCTTTACTACAACTAAAAATTGTACCAATACTTAAAAAAAAAAAAAACTTAAATAAATGTTATTTATAAGGCAAATGTCATTTTCTAAAAATAAACCAATAACATGTTTTTTTCTATGCAAATGTTACTTTCTAAAAGTAAACCAATAACATGTTTTTTTTTTCTATGTAAATGTCATGTTCTAAAAATAAACCAATCTAGACATTTTTTTTTTCTGAATTTCGATTATCTCCAAACAACTAAAATATCTTCCTCTATGAAATGTACTTAAATACAAAGAGCAATGAGTTCAATTAAATTTTTTAAAAAATAACTATATTAGTAAAAGAATTTTATTTAGAGAAATAAATTAAGAAAAGTAAACTAAGGAAATAATTAATTGAAGGCGAAACATTAAGTTGATGTATTCTAAGACTTTGAAACGTGTTTAGTCTTTTGTTAGGAAATATGTGAAGTTAAACATGGTGGAAAGGATAGATTTAAATAGATACAAATTATTTTTATTTTATATTAATTAATATATTTTCTGGTATAATTTTATTCTAAAGTTTTCTATTGAATTAAAAGTTAAAATCTATTTTTAAAATCTATAATAAGTCTATAATATCTATTTTTTTTTAAATGCTGGGAAATAGGAATGTTTTTATTATTCTTGTTACCGTTATTTTTTATAATATTTAATACAAATAATACGTATGATGTAGGATTTTAATTGGTTGACTGAATAAAATAAAATAAAATCCAATTTTATATCAAATTATTAATATTGTAAGAGTAAACATAACTCATACTAGTATTTGTTTTCTTTAATCATCTTGTATAAGTAGATCCTTCTTCACGAGGAGATCTACGTATATAGATTATCTACATTCAAAATAATAGAAAAATGTATTTTTATATTATATTATTTTTAGAGCAATCTAAATCTTACATATTAGCTCTCTGTTCAGTTAACAAACTTGAATTCAATTTTACTTAGTGCTTTTGAAATAATTAAAGAAATCAAATTATTTGATTTTATTAGAATTACTTTCGATTTTGATCTCTGAAAGGGATAGTCTTCCTCTCTTACCCAATTTTTAATCAATCTGGAACTCATCAAAATGTAATAAATAAATTAAATATTCATATTTTAAATTCAAGAATTCCACCGTCCATTGTAAATCTGACCAAATTACGTATCCAAATTTTGTAGATTTAAGGTAAGGGTGGCTTAGACAGTTAAGCAAATAGACGCAGTCCTCTAAAGTAATAATAAATAATATTCCTGTAAGTTGGGACCCACTCAAATTTTCTTACCATTAAAAATGGGTATAAAGAACAGAAAAATGAAAAATTATAGGAACTTACGTGTTAACGTGTTGATAGTGAATCCTAACCCAAAGCATTGAACAAGCATTGTCAAAAACCTACTGTGTTTTTTTCTCTTGTGTCTCTTTGACAAGGATTAAATATTAAGTGATAATCTTTTTTTTTTTTTCAAAACATTTAACTGGTAAATATACAAGATGTTTTGAGTCATTACAAATTTTAGAGGATACATAGTTATCCACTCTAGACTAATAAATTAAATATAAACGACACAAGAGCTTTTATATATATAAAATATGTTTTAACTTTTATTATATATAAGAACTTTTTATTTTATAAATTAATCTTATATTATATTTTAGAAAATGGTCTATAGTATTATTTTAAACATAATTATCCAAATAAAATAAGACGTGAAAACTAAAATGTAATGTCTGAATATACAAATAAAATATTTAAAATATAGTCAGTGTTATTTTATTGGAGGAGGATCGGTGAGTGTTTTAAACTATATCAAGACATCGTAGGATGAAAATGTTTAGATTTAATCGCTTCGATATTTAATTGGTATAATATATTACTTTTTTGTTATGAAATTTAGTATAGGACTGTGATTGAAATAATCATTTAATAAAACTTTAACTAACAATTTAAAAGTTTTCAATTTGAGTAAACTAAAAAGGTAAATCAAATACTTTATTAAATTTATTAAAAAAATTAAAAACTGAAAATATCAATAAAAAATTATGATAACATTATTTTGTTTTTAAAATATGTTTAACTTTTAAAATAAATAAATATAAATATAAGATTTGTGCGAATGTAAAACTTGAGTGCGAAATTCACATAAATGGAGAAATTATAAAAAATGATAAATTAAAGAAAAAATATAATTAAAAACTTGAGAACAATTTGAGTAAAAGTTATTGATAAAGTTAAACATAAAAATATATCAGAAAAGAAATATAATTGAAAATTCTGAGAGAATTTAAATTTAACATACAATAAGGAGTAGTTATAAAACAAGAATAAATATATAAAGAATAAGTTAAAACTTTTGTATAGATTGAAAGATTTATGAAAAAGAATACAATACTATTTTTTAAAAATTTAAATATAAATTTCAGATTTTCATATTTACTAGAAATAAGAAAATTAAGTAATAAATAAGAAAAAAATCACAAATATTTTGTTTTACGATTTTGAGTTATAAGTAGTGTGAATCCTCCTCAATTAATCTTGCTCTGAACAATTATTAAAAGAAATATACGATCTATCCCGTAACATAGTTTCCTGACAAAATTTTAAACATTAAACGTAGAAACACCAATAGTATAAATGTAAACGTTATACTACACGAGAATTATTTTTTTAATTATATAAATGAAATGATGTACTGATCATTTTCAGTAAGAATTGATTTTGATAAAAAAAAAAATTAGTAATGTGAATAAATAACTATTAAATGATAGTTTACGTTGTACACCAACCCTATTCATTCAATATTTTGTCATTTAACTGTTGCAATCAGCAATTCAACATTAACAAGTTTAATTAATGACATTATTACAAACGAGTGGCCCAGGTGGCAGAGAGTGAGTTGAGTTGAGGTTTGCCTGTACCAATAATTTGCATCACTAAGCAACAACCAAAACCTACATTTTCTTTCATAATCTGATTTTGTGAAGGAGTTTTTCGTATGATTGTGAACAAAAAGGTGAAGGAAATGAGAGTCATTGCTGAGTCAGAGGATCCATCATGTTGGCACCTATCCCATTTCACTACATGCAATATCAATAATACATATTGTCCTTGTGGCTTTTCTATTTACCAAACATTTTGGTGACGTTTTAGGCCACATGTGAAGGATCATGATATTACCTCCTCATGGATCACATCATTCATTTCTCTTTATTGTATTTTCTGCTTGTGGCTGCCATTATTTTCCTCCCACCTATCTCCTCAAATAATTTTCTCATTTCATGGTCAACAATAATGTTTCATTATTGACGAAGCCACTAAAGAAACTAAGCCGACAAAACCAAAACCAGAACTTAAGGCTTGGCTTTCCCTGCATTACAATTAATGGTGATGTAATTGATATGCCCTACCAACCTAGATTAACTGACCTAAATTTGTTGCCTATTTCTACACAATCCACGTGGAGCAAATGGGTGGTGTTGCAGGTTCCACATGCCTCTTCAAAATTATATTCGATATGATTACATTTACTCAATAATGTTTGATGCAACCAATGAGTGAATGACTAATTAATTTTGATCATATGAACCTGTCCTAGGGCAAGCTAATCACGACAATTTTGATCATACTCTTTTATACTCTGTATGTTTCAGTATCTAGTGATCTAGTGATACTCTTCACTAAGAGCCACTGGTGTCAATTAAATTAACAATGCATGGCCACCACACCGAATCACCATCAAACTGGGATGATTCAAATGGTAGCTAGTGCCAACTAATTTACATTGAGTAGGATATTTTATTTCTAAAATTTACATCACAAAGTAACATGACGAGTGATATATACAATCACAATCACGGCTTCTGCCATATAACTTGCTCAAGAAACTAGTTCATAAATGAAATAGACAGGTGAAAGCTATTGAAAATTAAAGATTTAAGAGATGAATTAAAATTGAAAACTTGATAAGTCATCTGATTAGGAGTGTTTTTAATTGTCAACTACTTGTTATACATCTTCCTTTTAGAAGAAGTAGTTGGTACATCTAAGTTAACATAAAAGAGTAATTACGTGTGAATAATTAATATTAGATTTTATAAATTAGTATGTTCACAATATTTTAAAAAAAAATGAATTTGATTAATTAATCCGTTAAAAGACGGTGTCAGTGGCGGACAAATGTATTATCCTTCATGGATTTTTTTATGATTTGTAAGCATCTTTTCGTGAGTTGTCTAGACAAATGAATACTATGTATAATGCGCACCAAGTGTAATTTTTAAATATATATGAGTTTTTTAATTGGGTAAATAATAAAATATTCATAAATAAATAAAATGTAAACATTTATATTATGTATTTCTATTTTATTAAGAATTATATCTCTTTAAAAATTATAAAAAATAAAATTTTCTCTAAGTTTATAAAATAGTTAAATTATGTCATATTGAGATAGTAAAGTGATAGATACCACTCTCTATTAAGAATTCGTTAAAAACTTACTAGATGCTATATTGTATTTTTGAAAATAAAACTAGAAAAATTTGCTTATTTTTTTCAACGAAGAATAAAATAAATATATGAGTATTTTAGAAATATTAACTCTTATACAAAAATAAAAATATGTGAAAATGTATAGATATTAAATCTCTTTAAAAAAAAATACACCGTGTATAAATCACTCCGTGACAATAATTAATAATTACTATGTTATTCTTGCATGTTCTATAGTTGGTTCACATTTTTTTCTCTAAACAAACTCTCTTACTCGTGTTTTGTGCCTTTGCCACCTTAACAATATACTCCTTACATGCAGTCTCGTCCTAGCGTCCTAATATCTATGTATTTAACTATAAAAGTAGATTTATCATTGACTTCCATCGTGAATAACTTTTCATGTAATAATTTTTTATTACAAGTTGTTATTGTGTTATGTTTTGTTGTTACTGCACATTTGAAGAAATATTTGTTCTTGTTCTTTTTTGTCCCATGTCCCACCAAAAAAGTCCTGTAACAGGATAATATTACATAATTGGTCCTTAGTATTATGGATGTGGTACGCTTGCCATTGAGATTTTCTTCAGTCATCTCCACTCATTCTGGATTATCCAAAATTTATTATATTGGTACCATCCTGAACCCTTCCAGGCTACACAAAGAGCATAGGTTCCCTTCCAATCTTTGTCATTCCTATCTTCATAAATGCTTTATCCTAGGACCAACAACTCACTGATGATTATATTTTAAGAAAAGAAAGAATGTTAATAATATTAACATCTATTCAATGAAATGATTGGTTAGATGATGTTGTGAAAAGTGTTATTGTTATTGAATTAATAAACATCTAGAGTGTATGAGTATACCTAAGTGTTTGATTACATGTCCCATTTATTATCGCTTGTACGACAATATAGACACTTAAGTGATAGGATATACTCAAACAAGAGCTAGTAGCTTGAGTGAGAGAAAAGATCGAAGTCGAGACAACTCTCTCTCCTATGAAACAAATGATGTTCAATTAACAACTTGGTCACTCAAGTGATAGCTTGGTCATTCAAGCATTGCATTGCACTGTGACCCCATGAGTTTCTGAAACATGTGAGACAATGTAATTATGTTCTAAAGCTTAAGCTTTAGTCAAGTGGTGTACCTTATGCTTATGAAACTTGATTTAGTTAATGAAACAATGTAAGTGTTGCAAGGACATCAAACAATTAGTGTTATGCAGATACAGAGAATTTGGGTCAGGGAGAGACTTAATCCTACTTTTTGGAGTTATCTTAAATAATGTAAGACAACTCAAGAAAAAAACTTCTTCAGTTGTAGGAAGCAAGATTGTTTAAATGAGAAAAACTCTATCAAACAACACTTAGTTGTGTCGTTATATTTAATATGATCATTGGTGTGATATGGGTACCTGATATGATATTATAACTCAAAGGTTGATTATTAACCACAAAATTTATTAAAGAAAAAATATATTATATGTTTAACTAATGATCTAATCAAATCGATCAAGTAATTAAAAAGTTTAAGAAAATTTACACATCAAATTGTTACAAAATAAATAAATCAACTATCTTGATATCGATAATAATAGATTTTTAATACACTTCTTTTAATAGGTCTAATATTAATTTTTAATGACATATGTTTAATATAAGTTTTTTGAAAAACTAACTGAGAGTGACAAAATATATTATTTTACTACAATGTGATTGATTGTTTATATATATATAAACTCAAATGATATATGATATAATGTAAAAGTATCCAATATAACTCAGATTGTTTACAAACTTGATAAAGTACATTTTTAATCTTCAAAATTTGATTTTAATCACTATAATAATTAATATTTTAGCCTTCAAAGTTTATTATCCATGTATGTTTATAGTTCTCATTCAAATCTAAAATTGCATCATATTATAAATGCAAAAACTAAAAAAAGAAATTATGATGTTATGTAGAGCTAAAATCAAGTTTTCTAAGAATCTATGTTTGTATTTAAAAAAACAAATACTTAGGTGATAAATACCACATTAGTTCTATATCTTCTAAGAAAAAAAGTCACATTCTATAGGCATAATTTGAGTTTATCATAAGGAAGAAAAAGACAAATTTGTACTTTGTATTTTATGGTTTGTCTGTTTAAACAATTGAAATATACTTTATGTTTATGATTTTGGTTTATATTTTAAAAAAATAAGTAGTGAGTTTAGTATAATAAGTATTAATTTATTTTATTTTTAATATAATAAAGTGAAAAAAAGTACAGAATCTTTATACAAAAATTTTAATCTCAGTTAATGTTGTCTTAACTTTCTCAATGATTGAAATAAGTGGTTGACAATGTACTTAATCTTTAATAATAAAGAAAAAATTATTTTAATATGTAATTAATCATTGCAATTATTTCGATTCTATTTACATTTATTATAAATCCCTAAGATTTTGACTATATATTAGTGAAAAGTTAATTATATATTAATATTAGTTTTTTCTTTAATAAATAGTATTTGATTATTTCAACAATTAACCCTGTTTAAATTAAAAAATTTTCGAAATTAAAATTTTGAAATTTTTGTATTAAGAATGTATTTTTATATTTATTGAACTAATTACTCTTTTAAAAAATAAAACCATTTTACATATATTAGATTTCAATTTTCTAGATAGATTGATTCATTATGAGTTTGGAAGTAGTGTACATGACCCCATGGTGGGAGGATTTAGCGCTTTCACGCGCTGCTCCACGGTGTGACTAAACTTGTTTATTTATTCTGTTTTGTACTTGCTGCAGTACCTTAGATATTTGGAATTTATTTAAAAAGGAATGTCGGTTTTTAGTTTAATTAAAAACTATTTAGAGCATGTTTGAGACTAAAGCTGTCATTTGCCATTCGCAACTGGTTGTTATTTTTTATTACATTTGATTATTTTACATTACATACTGGATTTATTTGTTGTATTCATTGTATAATCCTTGTCCTTTAATTTTTTACTAGATTTATAGTTATTTTCTTATAATTATGTTCAAAGAAAATCAAACTAATTCTCCTTGAGATTTGCACATGACCTCCTTACCTTTTTAATGTTTATCGAAACTCCTTTATTGGATTACTTAGTGAAATATTTGTAAAGTAATTAGGCCAAGACGTAGGAGAATACATAAGGGGTTTTAACTGTAATGTTTTTTCAAAATAATTAAGGGGGATTGTTGTAAAACTAAAACGAAAAGGAGAAGTGGGAGGATTTGACAAAGCCTCAACTATAGGTAGTGCAATCTGCTTTTTTTTTTTTTTTTTTTTAAAAAAAAAAA
>Ga0209489_106425_pt1 | contig 18917 bp, 10 predicted proteins | sample SiratrowhiteBW_FD_187527 | JGI IMG/M metagenome (GOLD analysis project Ga0209489, IMG submission 187527) | Root nodule microbial communities of legume samples collected from California, USA - Siratro white BW (SPAdes) (version 2) | ecosystem: Host-associated > Plants > Roots > Nodule | place...
TTGCCGAATAAAAAAAAAAAAAAAAGCAATCTAACAATAACTCGAATAAAAAATCGTAACAACAGAAAGACCAGAAAAATTAAGGCAAAGGTGGCCTTTTTTTTGCTACACTATCACCATCAATTTTCACTCGAATCATATCTTTAAAATCAACTAAGACATTGGCGAGAATTTTAAAAAGGAGTATGATGGAGATGATTGAATTAAAGGCATACAAAATCTAATTAGATATTTTGAATTCCAAAAAATGAATGAATGAAAAATCGTAAGAGTACTCTAAAAGGATTTTAAGAATAACAAATAGAGTAAGACTGCTTGGTACTCTAAAATGTATTTGGCAATAACTCAACTTGATATTATGAATGTTATAAACATTTTATCTCATTTTATGCACTCCTAGTGAAATGTATCCAAAACAGTAAAAATAGTTGTTAAGTATATCAAAGGAACCACAATTATGGAGTTAAATTTCATATAAGTCAGAATTAAAGCTTCTTAGACTCAGGACTTTTTTCATGGTATTAAAAGGAACAAATTATTTTGGCTTAATCAACTATAGAATCAGAATTTGTGACTACAACAACAATAAATCAAGTTTTGTGGTTGAGAAAAATTTGGATTGATTTGCATGTGAAAGAAAGGGAAGGTAGTGAAGTGTTTGTGAATAATCAAGGTGCAATTGTGATCTCTGATCTTGACCCTTTTATGCTAGATACAACTCATCAAAAGCAAAGTAAGTGAAACTTAATGGCCTATAGGTTCGTTCTTTGAAAAGGTGGCAAACACGTTCAAATGTAGATATATTTATTAGAAAAGAATAATTGTTTAACTCTTTGATGCTAGTCTTACACAATGCTGAGGAGGATATGGTATTATAAGGACATAGGATACTTTATTTTAATTATTGCACCACTTGGGAACCTAAAAACTATAAACTATATCCGACCAGTTCCTTGTCTCCAAATCCTTGCATGTCCACATGTATGAGCATTATGACATTAGTAGGTTTTCCAAAAGCATTCTATAAAGAAGTAATTTTATCAAAGTTCTCCAAAATAAACAAATTAACAAAACTAGTATTTAATATATTAAAAACATAAATTTTATTTGATATTTTAAAAACAACTACATCTGTCTCAATCACATCCTTTATTCAACATTCATCCTTTCAAGTTGTTTACCTAAAATATCAAATTCCATCTATAATAAAATAAAATAAAAACTCGAATGTTTATGCTCTTGAAACCCTACATCTCACATCCTAATATATTTTTTTTTTAATTTTGCTAAACTTTCACCCGATTTTCTACTCTCTTTTTTCAACTTTTTCAATTTTAAAAATATAAGAAATTTTATTTGCTTGAAAAAATGAAAACAAATTGTCCACAGCCCAAATTAACTATATAACCAGTTCAAACTTTTAATATTGTGGTAAGAAAAATAAAATAGGATGAGATTAAAAAAATACATTTTTTAGTTTCTATTTTGAGAAAAAAAAATCATTTTAATAATTTTATATCTCAAAATATAATAGTCTTTAATTAATTTAGAAAAAATAGTGTACAAAAAGGTATTTATATACAATACTTTTTTAAGTGTGAGTATTATTACCATTTATATAAATACGCAATTAATTTTACAATAATCATTTGAAAAGTTCACCCGATAAATTTTTTTCTAATATTTAACTGCCCATAATATTCATAATACAGAGAAAAAAAAAGAGAAAAAAAAAACTAAAAATACAGTAGTATTTTAACTCAACTTATACTTTTAAAAAACATAACATTTGAAGCATAACTATAAAATACTCTAGAGTAGGCAGAGCATTAATAATTATGGGTTCAGTAATAGTATTTAATTATAGGTTTAATGATTTTGTCTAGTATTATTTATTTGTTATATCAGTACAATATTGGTTGCCTATGATGTCACTGATGATTTCATCATTTCACTTCTCCCATGAATCAAAGGATACCAACTCCCACTTATGTTTCACAAGATTATTTTATTTGTTTAGTTGAAGAAGAATATAAAAGTATCATTTTGAAAAAAATTGATGAGGCCTTTTTTATTAACTTATATAACGTTTCAAACTTTATTTTTATCATTTTTACTCTATTAAAATTAAATATTTGATTTTATTTTTTGTTTCTTTCCTCGAAGACCACCACCCACTTGTGTATTACTTGATTAAGGTGGTGTGCCTCTCCCATTTCTTTATAGGATGTGCATGAATCTAAGAAAAAGGAAACAAAAAATAATAGACATGGGAAATAAGAAAAAAAATTGATAAAAAAGAAAAGATTTTTTTTTAATTTATATATATAAGAAACATGATTTAAAAATATTTTTTTAATTTATTGTTAAATTGAGTGTTGTTGTCAAAGAGAACATAAATTTTTAATCTTAATAAATAAGTTATGAAAAATATTTAATTTGATTTGATGTGATTGAACTTTTAATCTCAATAAATAGATCATAAAGAATATTTAATTTGATTTGATGTGATGACAGTTGTTGGAAGCATCAGAAAGAACTGAGTTTGCCTCATATTATACAGCAACATCTGTCGATGCCTAAATTTTGGTGGCAACCTGTCACTTCGTTTGCTTTGCCTTTCTTCTCTCTCCCCACCAAAAAGTTCAACCCAATTAACTATGCCTATAAACATAATTAGTTTTATTTTAATAATTTGAAAATTATATTTTTAGAGAGAATTACATTCCTAGTTCTAATATTTTCAAGAATGTGGCTCCTATGCAACAGCATACGTTAATGTCCTCAATATAATAATGCCCATTACTTTAATTGCTATATATGAGAGGAAGTTAATCATATTTAGGCTTCGATAAACTTATTTACGTAAGCACTTGAAGAATAAGAAAATAAGAAAAAACATTGAATAGTATTTTTCAATGAATTAGTTAATAATCAAATTGTGTAAATGATAATACAATAAAAGGTCTAATAATTTAGCTTATATATAAATATTTTTTTATTTATAGTAAAAATTATTTCACTTTTGTTTTCCTAAAAATACTTTTTAAGAAATTATCTGAGCACATTTTAACTTTTAGGATATATGATTATCACTTGGCATCCATATCTCCTTAGAGTAAGCAAATTAGCTTTCAATATTAAATATATTCATCTAATCACTTTCCTTCTTAACATCTAACACTCTAGAATTGAAGCTAATATTATATTTTATCCAATACAATCCTATCAAATATTATTATTTCTAAATATTATTATTTTTTTGTTAATTTTATTTAAATTTACAAATATAAATTATTTGGCACGAACTATTTATTAATTTTACTAGGATTTTATTTCTGTCTCACAACCTAACCTCTTTTTATTGAAAATTTTCCTCATGATTGTGTTTTTTTTTTTTCATAAATCTTAACTGCTCCTCACTTCTACATGGACCAACTATATGTTAGTATATTTGACATAGTTTAATTTTCGTATCACACAAATATGTAAAAATAATAAATTATAAGAATCAAGGTTTGCTTTGCGTATTATATATATAGCAGTGAAATTGTATCTTTTGCACGTAAAAAACTTGAAGGCTTCGAACATCCCAAAGAAAATGTAATAATATTGATTCCAAAGTCTTTCGTTTATAAGAAATAAGCTTAAATATACTTTTTTTTATTATCCATATAGTTCTATAAATATCTAATTTTGATTTATACAATATAATATTATAAAAGATGCAATTTAATTCTATTGATTTTACAAATAAAAACCAAGCAGTTCCAACTTACACTGTCATAGTTCTGAAATTAACAAAAATACCGTAGGTGCAATTTTTTCGTAAAATGATACAATTTTTTCTTTTACGAAAATAGTAAATCATAGATGACACAATTAGACAAACACAAAATGTGACACAACTAGACAAACACAAAATTTTAAAAAACTTGAACTGAATGTTAACACGACTTCAATTTAAAAAATAATTAAAATCGTATTAACGGACACGACTTTAATAATAAAAAAATACTAAAATCGTATCATGAAAACACAATTTTTTTAACATTATTCAAGTAAAAACATTATTCAAGTAAAGAAGTCGTATCACCATGACACAACTTATCCACCTTTATCCACCTTTTTTTATTGCACCCCTTAGATAAAAAACGAAAAAACTGTTTAGTGCTTTTGCCTCTAAAATTATAACAAATAATAAAATGCAAAAAAAGTGAATTACAAAAATATTACTAACACTTCTCAGAGTTTCAAGACCAACAAATGACGAGCCTTTAGGGAGAAAAACAAAATAATTCGATCAACAAGACAGGGATTATCTAGGAGTGTCAAAGTAATTTGTGAAGTTGGTGGAATGAACATAAATAACTATAACAAGGTGAAATGATTCCGATCAGTTTGAACTAATACATTACATTTTGATTTATTCTTCTATAGCATTTTAAGTATTTAACCAAATGCAGTGTTGTTACAATCCAGCCTCTCCCTATGAAATAAACCCAATCTCTCAACTTTCGGTGCTTCCCACTGCACAGCTCGTCCCCATATCCAACTCCCATTCTCACCTCCTTTACCAAGAAAATAAACAACTGGTTCATAGCTTGTGTACGATGAAAGAACAACATCCCTTTCTCCCCCTCCAAAACAGATCTCTTCTATTCACGAATACAATATTACAATGTATACATTGCATCATTCGCATTAGGGATGCATTATTCAACCTTTGCTACCACTTCACCAGGCATGTTGCTTTCTACAACCGTTTCCCTTACAAATCTGAGAATTCAAACAGCATGAAAATTACTGCCGTGAATTAAACAAAACAAGAAATTTTATTTTTACATGTTTGAACCAAGAAGTACCTTTCCAGTTTGTCACGTGATGATTGCAATACGTAGATTGAAAGGATGAATGACAACATGAGTCCTGCATATTTTTAAAATTAGTAACAGCAAAAGTGCACACTCGCTCAGTAAAATACAACGCTATCTACAAATTCATCGTCCTTTTGTTTTAAAAAGGAATATTTCAAGTAATTTAAATCCTGAGCAAACGTACATTCTCGAAAACTTAACGGTAAAATTACTACTATTTCTAAAATTAAAAGTATGGTGCAGCCAGGTACGTTGTCTCCACCAAATGACAGATAAGGGGTGCCAAAATATTGACTATCTTGTCAATAGGTAGATGCACAAAAATGAGAGGTAATATTGCAATTTTCAAGGAAAACATACTGACAAGAAAGCTACCAAGAGATATTCTGTTATGTGTGTGTGTGTCTTAACAAATTAAACGACAGGATTACCTTTACTTTAAAATTAAAAAGAATAACATGATACTCTCCTCCCCAACTCTTACCCCAATCCCACATTTCGCCCATCCAAGTTACTCCATGTTTCAGAAAGATTACAACTCTCATTACATACAGGCCCAGTGAGGGATGTGATTGTGACATCACTAATGGGGCGAGTAGAAGAAAATATTTTGTTCAAGGGAAAATAATATGCTTATGGTTCATTGTCATGTCAATGACGTACACACAAGTGACATTATACTCTATAATAGAGAAATGGCTTAGTATAGTGACTATAGTCATGACAAATTCATTGATGGAAGGAGTCACATGTAACTTGCCTATATAATTATACCTCCTGTTTAAACAGATAAGCGAGTAAAATGTGGGTCAAAGGCATATAACATTCATTGATGAAACAGGACATCCTGTAATTCATTAATAAATTCAGGGGGAACCAAGATCAGAACAACTATTTCTGGCTATATGGGCAGAATGAATTTCAGCTAGAAGCTGTTACAGGCGTTTGGAACTAGAAGCAATTATTAGGGAGAATTCATGAACGAGAAACTACAATATCATCAGAACTTGACTTGGGAAAAGCAATTCTAGGGATAATTCATGAAACGAGAAACTACAATAGTATCAGAACTTGACTTGGGAAAAGCAATTTTGAAAACCTCTGAAACATGGAACCAGCACATCGGGGAGGGGGAGGAGAGTCTTAAAATTTACCCTGGCCCTTAAATTTTATCCAAGGGCGATTACAGAATGTTCTCATTTCTCGCAATCATCAAGTATTCTCGATAAATATGCGCCATACATGTAAAGAATCAGGAGAAAGGTATTTATTTACCTGAACCAAACAGAACAAAAAATCCTGAAGTCACATCTATCTCTGAGTGTTCCTTCCTGAAATATTTTAGAAAGCATACTAAGCAAGTGTTCCTTTCCCCAATCTATGATATTTCTTATTATTAAACGATGAATAGGACTAAAGGAGCACGGAAAGTTCATATGTCCATCACCAACTGACGCAAAACACTAATGTGTTCATTCAAGTGTTTTAATAAATACTGCAACAATAGGAGTTAAGAACACAAATTATGTTTGAAGGGAAAAGGTTATTAGTGATTTAAATGCACTTAAAGCCTGCACTAGATATATATAAATAGACAATGCTTGTCGTCAAGTTGGAGAACTGCAAATCAGAAGGATGTATATAAATTTATGATGTTTATCGTCAAGTTTGGGAACAGCAAATCAAAAGGAAATAACAAAATTAAGGACCATCTATTGACAGTAACCGTTGCCATAAACACTGCCATTTAATTATTTAAATTACAACTTGTTTGCTATATCATCATCAATGAAAAGGGGTATTCAAATATATAACTGAGAATCTTCGGAAACTGAAACTAAACAAAAAATCGATACCATCATACATTGAGAGCAAAATGTAACTAATTCCATTGTAGATTGATATTATAGGTCAAATACTATAGTATAACTAGTAAAAGTCCTACCACAAAACGCTGCTAGCATAACAAGATTTCAAAAACAATGAATCCCAACATCATAACCCAATCCCTCGAATGCAAGCAAATTATATCAAGGGCTTCCATAACAATAAATTTGTCCAAACTTTAAAATTAATATTGACAAACTATATAAAATGTGAACACAGCTGAAACTAAAATGACACAAACCATGTATATCGGACAAGTATATGCTTTGGCCAATGCTCAGGGTCCCAGAATTGTTTACGAATCTCAGGGTGAACTTCAACATCTATAAAGCAAAAACAGATTGTGTAAATACAACAAAATCCTCAAGGCCATTAGAAATAAGTTACAAAAGCACAACTCAAGTAATCATATTGCCCGATGTTTCTCTTCAATATACCAGACAAATGGCATATAGGAATTCATCAAAGTATAAGGTATCAACTTATTTATATTCATTATGAAAGGCAATGTCTACAGAATATACAGGTTCCAATCAGTTCTCATTACTGATAATAAAAGTTTATCAACACTAAGTCACAACCTTCAAGTTTCTCAACATTTTATAATAACAGAGAATGGAATGCCTTCAGACCTTGGTAAGAAAAGAAAAGAAAAATGCCTTCACTGATAAAATTTGAATACTATCATGTGGAGTTAGAGGAGAATCTATAGAGACTGGAGCATCCATACATGAATATGACAAATGTGACTAAAATTATACACGGTAGGTAAAATTGATATGTAGAACGGTCACCTCATAAAAGAAAAGTTTGAAAAACATAAATTAGAAGGAAATGAAGAATTAAAGAGTTAAATACTGACAAATTTCAAATAAACTTTAGGAACGTTAAATTAAAAATCTTTTGAATCCACAAACAGTTTACCAAAAACAGTCCCTGACATTTCCAGATTCAAACACATTTCGGACAAATCTAGACAAAAGGTCACATGTGTAAGCTAAGAATAATACTTTCACTTTCTAAAGTTCTTAAAATGTAATGGACTTAGGCATGTCACAACCCAGTTATCAGCCTCTACGTAAAGAACTTAATGTTTTTTTAAAAATATGATTAGAGAAGAACAACGTACAATGATGAGGCATATCCACAACTTTAGCTGTGACACCATGCAAATCACTACCTGAATACCTCTGCGACACATTAAAATTTCAATCAATCCATGTGCTAGCAACAATAATTGAATAAACTGAACAAGATCATATCAATGACCTATCTTGAACACAAAATTACCAGATCAACTTCAATCATTGGAACCTCCGTACTTTTACGATTAACCACGAGAAGCCATGGGATTAAAAACTTTTCCCTCCCAACTTGAAATGATCTGCAGATAAATTCAAAATAAAGAAAACTAACCATATTTTCTCCAGAAGAAATGCAATTATACACACAAGGTCAACCGAAACTCATCACGACAATGCAATCACCACATATGGTACAATAAATAAATAGCACAGAATTTCAATTAATTGTGTTGAGAATATGATAAATTATTCCTTTAATTTCCTGTAACATGCAGTCCAAGTTCACTTTTCTCACCCATGCACTGTAAGAAAAATAGGAAACCAGCATTTCTTGCATTGCAGCAATATGTGGTTAAAATTCCACAGCCCTAAATTCAGCCAAACTACCTTCGAATTTTCATTTTACCAATATTCCAGCATAATTATTCCCAGAATAGAGAAACGAATCACTCACGCACCATTCACTCTGCACAGAATAACTATCATTTCACAAAGACAGTCACAGTACAAACAGCAAATCCTTGAGATTACTTCTTACCAAGTTCGAGTTTACATAGAGGCTTTTGTTTTCTTATAATTTAGGCAAATTAGACACTGAACTTAAAAACCAGATAAACTCAAAAGGCACACATTAAAAGAAGAGAATTTAAATTTCTCACATTTTGTAAGCATCAGCACCAGTGAAACCCGTGGGTTTGGGTATTGGCATCAACACCTACAAAGCCAATTCTCAGAAAAAAAAATAGCAAATAATAAAAATTAATTAATTAATTAAATTAAGAAAACCCTAAATCAACGACCTCGGTACCTCGCGATTCACAGCGAAGATGGGGCAGTGGCGGCCAATGAGGTCGTGCCACACGGTTCTCGACTGCAATTACAATACAAGAAAACGAGTGAGAGATGAAACGACGCAGTATGAAAGGAAGAGAAAATCGCAAAGAGTGAAAAGGTAAATGGGAACGAACGGAATGGTATTGACCCATGCGGCTCATGGGAACGATGTCGCCGGCTCTGTAAGCGGCAGCATTCGGAAGAAACGACGGCAGAAGAAGCAAAAACGACAGTGGCAGAAGCAGTTTTGTGGTAGCAGCAGCCATGGCTACCAACTGTAACAACAATTCAGCGTTTCAGGTCTCGGACTCCGACTCACGCTGTCGTATTGGCATTACGCCCTCCGTTTTGGAGGTCGAAGCACCCGTGTCGCCATTTCTCCTTATTGGACCGAGCCATGCTTCTTTGGACTACGTACGGCCCAATTGACAAAAAATATTGATTTTAAAAAAAATAGCTTCTTTTTCTTTTTGCACCCCTTTATTTTCTTTATCTACCGAAACCGCACCAAAATAAAAGTTTGAAAAGAGTGATTGATATGAATTATTGTTTGTGTTGTGAATGAAAAGTATCTATAGATGCTTCATAATAATTGCATGGCATAGTGGATGCAGTGTTTGGTGTTACTCTCTGTATAGATTTCTACTCCAATCTCCATGTGCAGCTACCATTGTCGCAGTTGTTGCAAGCAACAGAGGCAAAGAGCAATTCAACTTTGTTCTTTGTGACACCATCCACAACTACAATAGATGCCATTACCATTATTGGATCCATTATTGCCATCAATGAACAGATAAAACTAAGATCAAGCAAAATGAATTAATGAAACAATAAACGATTCTACCATAAACAGTGCATGCTTTAACACATTCTTAGAGAACAGTGTGAGCCTAAGACCACAATAAAAATGAAAAAATTAATTAACATATAAAAAAAACTTATAAACATTACTTTAAATTGTGTAACCTTAGTTACGCTATATCAACAATATTATATTTATATTATATTATATTATATTTTATATATATATATATATATATATATATGTTATTAATATTATATTAAATTGTGTGGTCGTAAAGTTATCACAATCCAACCGTATGTATATGTATCTTTCTGAATTAGAATTTTCACTGGACAATATCTTAGAATACTATTAACAAAAATGAGAACATGATTATAATTTTGGTTTATGTTAATTTAAGCACAATTTTAATTATCAATCGCCTATAATTAATTAACATTTTTTTTAATTCTAAATAAAATAAAGGTAAAGATTAAACATGTTAAAAACAGAAAAATGTAGTTCATGATTGTGAAAGAATGCAAACCAATTAAAAAAAACACTCCAATAAGATTTAGAAATTAGAATACGAACTCTCTAATATTTTATATATATATATATATATATATATATATATATATAATATCAATTTTTTAAATTAAATTTGGAGATAAAAATAAATACGTATATATAGGTTTCATTCTTAATTTAAATTATTAAAATACATTCAAGTTTAATAAGTACTTTAAGAAAATTATATTAAATATTGTTTTTAATCTTTCGTTAAGATATTTTTTGTTATGCAATTTTTCATCACTTTTCTTAACTGAATGACTTAATTGATATTTATTAAATTCATCTAAATTATTGGATTATACCATCTAATAAAAAAAGTCATGCATTTAGAAATTAATTTAGGTTCATATACTTGGTTTGGTAGATTTTAAATTTTAAACTCAATTTATTGGTATATATCATATTTTCATCTTAACTATGCGATAAGATAAAATGTACAGAAATTAACTAAATAATAAGATAAGATAAATTCTTCAGAAAAACGTTCACATTTTTTAATCAACGGCTTGATGAAATATTTGGACAATTATGCACCAAAGATTTGGACATTGATTTTACATACTCGACCTCACAACTTAAGATATTATCAAAATACAAAAATTAAAATAAAAATGTCAAGATTTTACATACTCGACCTCACAACTTAAGATATTATCAAAATACAAAAATTAAAATAAAAATGTCAAGCTAGTTGAAGCATGTGAAACTTCAGTGGGTTTTCTATTTGAATTCATCCAAATTAACCTAATTTTCTTGGAATTTTAATAGCTTTCTAAAGGTATCTATAGAATCAATTTTTGACTTCTTTAACTCCAAATACCTTCTAATAGAATAAGGAAGGTCAAATCGAGGAAAATTTGAAAATTAAATAGAACCAAATTCATAAATGTAAAACTATATTTTCCAACAAGGAAGCCGTGATTGTCGCTTAAGGAAACAACACTGGAAAGAGACACCACAAAATTTCCCACCCTGTGTAGTATGTAGTCTACATAACACACTCAACACCAATTACAACACTCTCTTGCAAGTTCTGTGATGCACGTATCCGATTTGGGACTTCTTTCCTGTTCCTTTCTCCACCAACATCACAAATCTTCAACCCTTCTATAATCACCTTCTCTCCAATCCGATTTTTCACATTCTACCACTCCTATCCACAAATGTTTCTATCAAACCATGTCAATCTATTCTCCAAATTTAGCATCCATGTTTCCTCTTATTTGGTCTTTTCATTTTCCAACCCACGCTTCAAACAGCCTTGTTCTTCCATTATCTTCAACACCAAGGCACCAGCTATGAATTAATCAAAACCCTTTGGCTCAGAATCCACGCTCTCTGGTGTGGTCTCATTCCGGGTTTCAACTCATGCCACATTATTAACTCATTATTAGTGTCTGATCTACACAAAACGATTTCTTTGTCCTCTTATCGTCCAAACAAATCTTAAATACTGTCCTCTCTCCTTGTCTCTCTGTCTCTGTGCTTTCACGTGGTGCTGTTCAAATACCATGGATGGTTAATGCCAGTTGTGACTACTCAAAGGCACTTGTGGCTCTTATTTGGAGTCTCCTACGAGAGCCATGAGTGGAAGCTTTGTATTATTATCTAACACCCTCTTTCAAATGCTTCTTAAACTCAGCTTGAGATCATATATAACTATGCTGTTTTGTAGCTATATTATTTAGTACTTGTGTCTATACGTAGCAAGCACAGCACGGCTTCAATAAGCCAGAGAAGTTGTTGAGATGGAACTGCCTGATACAGTCAATACAGCCATGTACAAGGGAAGATTCTGCACGAGTGGTGGAGTTAAGTCTCAGCTTGGATATGTTGAAACTGATCCATCTGGTCGATATGGGCGTGTAAGTGTTTTTCTTTGATCCTCATTTCTCATCTTACTTATTGATGTGCCATGTTATAATAAAAGTTGTTGGCAAATATGAATCTGTTTCATGTTGACTGATCTGATGACTAATTCACATGTATTATGGTTATTGTTGGTGCTTGTAGTTCAGGGATGTTCTTGGCAAAGGAGCAATGAAGACTGTGTATAGGGCATTTGATGAGTTACTTGGGATGGAAGTGGCTTGGAACCAAGTCAAACTAGGTGATGTCTTTCACTCACCAGAACAACTTCAGCGCCTTTATTCAGAGGTTCATCTCCTGAAGCACCTCAACCATGATTCTATGATGATCTTCTACGGTTCTTGGATCGATGTCAACAACAGAACCTTCAACTTCATCACTGAATTGTTCACCTCTGGTACACTTAGAGAGTAATCATTCAATCCCTGAACCTTGTATACTATTGGATGCAGACTAAATTAACCATCTATATTTCATAAGTTATAGTATATTTGTGTTAGCATACTATATTTTTTATGTTTATAGGTATAGGCAGAAGTATAAGCGAGTAGATATCCGAGCAGTTAAGATTTGGGCTCGCCAGATTCTTAGTGGTTTGGAGTATTTACACGGCCATAATCCTCCAGTAATACATAGAGATCTCAAGTGTGACAACATCTTTGTCAATGGCCATCAGGGGAGGGTCAAGATTGGTGACTTAGGCCTAGCAGCTATACTTCGTAGCTCCCAACATGCCCACAGTGTCATAGGTAACACCTCTTGCTCTAATTTAGCACTTAAAATGAACATGAATCAAAATATGAGGGTGGTAATTTGTATTGCTTTGGTTCTTATCTGTCTAGACCTTGTTATGAACTGAAATTTTGTGTTTTATGTGAACCATCAGGCACACCAGAATTCATGGCACCAGAACTGTATGAAGAGAAATACAACGAGCTGGTAGACATATATTCCTTCGGTATGTGCATGATAGAGTTGCTTACTTTTGAGTTCCCATACAGTGAATGCGCCAACCCAGCTCAAATATACAAGAAAGTTACTTCGGTAAGCTTAATTGAACCCTTGTCCCAATTTTCCCTTCATTTAACATGATTCATTAATTTCTTATACTTCGGATAATTTTATGTATCAGGGGAAGCTACCTAATGCGTTCTACAGAATCCCAGATTTGGAAGCCCAGAAGTTTGTGGGAAAATGTTTGTCAAATGTCTCTGATAGACCATCAGCTAAGGAGCTCTTGTTGGACCCTTTTTTAGCGGTGGACCAACTTGAAATACCTTTGCCACCAAACATACCATTACTTCCAAATCACCCTCTAAAGCTTAATTCCACCCCACTAGTTCCCATTGACCATCATCGTGATCAAACAAAGAGTGCAGAAATGACAATTACTGGTTCAATAAATGAAGAGGACAACACTGTTTTCCTTAAAGTGAGGATATCTGACATAAAGGGTATGCACACTTTCATCCACATAATCATGTTCAATCATTATGTGTCACATAAAAATCGATGGTAGTATGAAATCATGTAATAAATAAACATGATCCCACTTAATTTTATACGATACATAATCAAAGCATTAATAAAACTTGATTATGCAACACAGAAATTGGCCAAAACCGTGTATAAATTTCTCAATCCTGACAACATTCAAAGTCTCTTACTAAAGATTGTGTTTCCTATCAGGGCACACGAGACATGTGTTCTTCCCATTTGATACATTAAAAGACACGGCTATTCAGGTGGCGATGGAGATGGTGCAAGAACTTGAGATCAGCCACTTGGAACCATTGGAGATTGCTGCCATGATAGATCATGAGGTATCAGCTTTAGTTCCAACTTGGAGGGACAGGGTTAAGTGTCACCACCAACGACAGCACAGCTTTAACTACGAAGAAGATGAAGATGTCAATAACCACCACCCTTTCTTCTTATCATCTTCTCCATCATCTCCACGTGGTTCTGGCCACATGTCTGCTTCCAACTCCTTCAAAACCCATGTTCGTGGCCACCATTACCCTTTTGCTCTAGAAGGGCCTCAAGGTACCTACTATTTTGTATTTAATCTTAACCATACAAAATTTTGCTACTTTTAAGAATCATAACTAACTTGGAACTCGAACTCGTTGCAGATGACATGTTCATGAACAACGATGACGCAAGCTCTCAAGCCTCAATGAACTCCTTCAGGTATTCAACTTTCCAATTCTGCGACCCGGCCCACGAAGACGAGCACGACGGAAACGAACGCAACAAGTGCACCACGTTATCGTACCGTGGCGGCGGCGCAGAAGGCGAACCCGTTTCGTGCGGGTGCAGGTTTGGGTCGGGTCACGGGTGCCCGAGGCTGACCCGGATCCGGTCGTGCCCGCACGAGCGGCGGAGCCGGCAGCTCCAACGGTCGATGATGTTGGAGGAGATTTACAAGTACAAAAGACGCTTCTTCAACACCGTTGGTGCCGTTGAGAACATCGGATTTCGGCATCCACTAAGAAGTGGTGGCGTGTGCTTTCCTCGTGTTTAGATTCAGAGTTAAGAAGCTCTTTTTCTTCTTCTTTGTGTTGTTGATGTGTGAAAATGATCAAATAATGTTTATAGTTAATGAATCTGTGTTTGAAAAGACCATGTGGCTTGTTTTTAAGGATGTTCTGCATGTTCTTAATCTTCGACTCTGTCTGCTACCAAATTTGAACAGAGTACTTTTGATTTATAATGTTATGATCATGAATGCAAGGTTTTAATTTATGCTTATAGTTGTAGCTTTGTTGGGCTTTTTATGTTGTTGAAAATCATGAATATTTGTACTTAATGTTACTGTAATTATTATAGTTGAAAATCAGCAATTATAAAATCTCTAATTTTGAGGTTGCATCTTATCAAATCTTTTCTGTTTCATCTAATTTTTAAACCTTTCAAATATTTTTTTTAATCATAACTTCATGGTAAACCCTCAGTTACTTGAATAGGAAATTAAAAATGTAATTTTACTAAGTAAAGAGAAAACTTTCATGTATTAGTTTATGAAGTCAGACTAAATTAAAACAAAAATAACAAATAAAATATGAACTAATTATAATAAAGTAATTAAACAAAATCAAATCCATTACGTATGCAGGGAGAACTTACTGAAGACTATCAGTATTTTTAAGTCGTGAAAAGGAAAAACATCAGTTTTAATATATTTTTGTTTGAGTGTACTTGAGTATAAAACTGCATTCATAATGAAGTTTATAATATTTTAAGAAAAGGGCTATACTTTGTGACAAAATTATAAAACGACATGAATTTTAATTATAAATCTTGTATTTTTTTCTGCACATTCTTCACATAACTCCACCAAAGTTACTCCTATGTAAAGATTAGTCCTTATCTTTTTAGATATTTGATAACATCTCACACGTAATTAAATAGGAGCCAATCAAGATTAGTCATAACCACATAAATGACCTATTAATTGTAGCATAAACAATTAATAAAGCAAGATTAGATAGAAAACACGGTTTCATTAATATTGTTAATAGAGCATATCACTAAAAAAATTTAATAAAAATCAACATACAATATTCTGTAAAAATTCTTATGAAGAACACAGGGAATATTTTACTTTGCTGGATTTCTATTTATCTTTGTTCTCTCCAAAGGAAAAAAAATATATATATATATACAGATTTTATTATTGCTACCTTTTATCTTTCGGTTCACATGATTATGTAACTTTGCTTTCGGCTGGCCCAAGACTAAGAGAACCAACGCAAAAGCAAGAAAAAAGGTGAGGCCCATTAGCCCGTTACTGCCACTAAACTGAATCCGCAGCCTTTTTATTTTATTTTTATTTATTTATTTATTTACTTTACATTCCTACAGCCACTTCTTCTGAACCGAACTTTTGTCGCTGTATACACGTGGCGCAATATCATATGCACGCCATGATACACCATAGACCTGCGTTGCAGGGAAGCATGTAACTCGAAAGTCGTGCTCCCCACGCGAAATGGAGTGCACCCACCAAGGGTCCCTGTCGTTCCAAATTCAGCCTTCGAAAAAGGCTCCTTTCTAACTTCAACTGCACCATTCTTCTTCGTCGCTTCGTTCCTCCAACGACGTCGTTTCTTCCCGTTCTCTCTCTGAATTCCTCGTTCACGGTTTCTGATTCATCGTTCATAAAAAAAAAAAAACCCTACAAGAATAAACAAACAACGTCGTTATCGCGATCATTCTCCGTCGTCGCCATTTTATCGCTCTTCAAATTCTCATAGGAGATTCATTGAAACCACTTACAGCTGCGTAAAAACGACGTCGATTATCTTTCTCACTTCCAAGATTTTCATCGGTGAATCTCATTCTGATTCATCTTATTCGCGCCGGTACGTGACGCAAGCCTCAATGAGGCGCTGCAACAGCCAGATTCCGGCGCCGCTGCCGTCACCGATCCCGACTGGGAGAGGGATGCGCTCCGCCGCGAGCGAGACCTTCAGCCAGTTCCTAGAGAAGTCGCTGCAGCTGCCGGAGCTGACGCTACCGGGAACGCACCTCCCGCCGGCGCCAGCGGAGATCGACCTCCGGTCGCTGCCGCACGGCTCAGCCGATCTGATGCTGCGCTCCGCCAGGGAGTTCGGCGCGTTCCGCATCCGGTGCCACGGGATCTCCGGCGGCGAGCTCCAAACGATGGCGGACGCAGCCGAGCGCGTTTTCCAGAAATCGGGAAACGTCGTCGTTGAGCTTAACGGACCTAACGGAGAAATGATTCCCTGCGTTCGGTCTAGCAAAGGCTCGTTGGAATTTACCGTTCAAGATATCATCCGCGACCAAGCCCATCGGAACTTTTGGTATCCATTAACACACTCTTTGGTTTGTTTTGTTTTTTAGTTTGCAGCTATGGTTGATTCTCCATTGTTTCGTTTCGTAATGTTTGGATTGTAATGAACTTTTTTCACGTACGGTCTATGTATTCGTATATATATACCGTATAAATTTACCGCCACCTTTTTGCATGCAAACTATACTTTCTTTTTTACAATGAAAAACAGAAAGGCAACACTTCACTGTTATTGTTCCACTGTCCACTTTTACATGCTTTCTACAATTTTAATTATGTGGGTCTATGAATAAAGGATAAACTATTATTTGTTTCGCAGAGATGTAGTTTAAAACTCTTTATTGTTAGGTATCTCAATTATGAAAATTGATACTTTGTTTTATTTATTTTTTTCATATCATATCATATTTATACGTATGTTCATTGAACTTACTCTCTTATCATGTGTGTTTAATTAGTGTGTCTTCATTGCTTGTATCCATTTCTAATCAAACAATATATTGTTAGGATGTCAGATTTTTAACATACAAACAAAACTTCTATCTTATTATTATGACTGCTCAAAATACTCAATATCCCACTAGGTCACCCAACTAATTATTTTGCACATTCTATAGAATGGATATTTAAACAAAGGCAATATGCAGATTATTTAGAAGAAATAATTAGAGATAATATTTATTCTTTTCTGATTTAGCTTGTTGTGGAAAACTAATTACTCGATTTTACTAGTACGTAAGAGAATTTATGTAAAATAATTTATTATCTCTCTAAATTTAATTTGTATCAAATGTGTTATTACTTTAGAAAAGAAAAAAAAGTATGATATACCTTTAATGTCTGCCCATCATCAACGTGAAAGGTGTGAAAAAAATATTTTATGGAAGGATTTGTAGACAAGTGTTTTCAAATTTATTAAATTTGGAAATAAAACATAAAGGGAACTGGTAAAAAAGGCATTGTCTTTCTGTCACTAATGAAGTTATTGAAGGTACTAAGTTGTTTGAAGTGATGAATATAATGCAGGGTTCACATGGGGAATGTTACAAGTAGATTGGATAGGGTAGTTGAGCAAGTGAGTTTGGTTCTACAGCACAACACATCTATTGAGTTTAAGGAGCGGATTCAAGATATAGAGTCTGTGATTTGCTTGTGCAGGTATCCGCACGATAATGTTCCCAAACAAAAAGAAGACGCTTCGGTTAAGAGAAAAGACAGATATTGTGATCATGCTTTGCGCTTCTACCTTCCAATGGAACAATGTATATTTTATATCCAAACTGAAAGAGGCCCCCTATCATTTGACGCAGGTCCACAAAATATAGTTGTCACTGTTGGCAAACAACTACAGGTAATTTCATCTTTTATCAACTTTCAATTTCATCTTTTGTAAGTGTCAACTTTGTTATACTACTAAGCAATTACGTATTAAAGACATATTATAAAAATTCACATATAGTATTTTTGTAGTGATTTTATCGTACATGATACAATTGATAGTGCTGTAACCATGAAAATTAAATCCTTAATTACCTGCAGTGGTTATTTTCTACTAGTGACTCCATTGAGGATAATTTGGCAATGTGTTGGATTTTCACAATTATTTTTTTGTTGAGTTTTAAGTTACTCTCCATTTCGTTTTATCTATTTTTTTATACAGTTTTATCTTTTTATAAGGTGTGTAAAAAAATATAATACAAATTTTCTTTTTATTGTTTTTCCTTATTTTCTCTATTTTTTGTTTTTACAATTTTTTCTTCTGCATGTATATATAGGTTTTGTTGATCTGCATGCATAAGCAATGTAATGTTGCCATCTGCTTAAAATAATGGAAGATATCGAGTATGGTATCCAATCGAGTCACTCCCACCCTCCTCGCTAGATCATGCCTATTTTTTTCTTCCCTTTTGTTTTACAAACCAATCAAAATAAACCAATTTTTCTTGATTCTTTTTTTTTTTTTTTTT
>Ga0209489_106426_pt1 | contig 18915 bp, 9 predicted proteins | sample SiratrowhiteBW_FD_187527 | JGI IMG/M metagenome (GOLD analysis project Ga0209489, IMG submission 187527) | Root nodule microbial communities of legume samples collected from California, USA - Siratro white BW (SPAdes) (version 2) | ecosystem: Host-associated > Plants > Roots > Nodule | place: USA...
TATATATATAAAATCTTATTTAAAACCATTCATTTATATTTTATTATATAGTTGTGAAATAATTATTTTAGATTCTAAATTATTACTTTTTTTTATAAATCACTAAGTGTTGACATTTACCTGAACTTCTAAATAAATGAAGGTTAACAATAAACTTCCAAGTCTTAATACCTCGGAATTCCACTACAAGCCCAAGAAAATGCTTTTTGAACACACAAAACATGTGTAATACCTCATTGTACATTATTTTTTCATATATAGAAAAACAGAATTGCCCATACTATAGTTATCTTATTTTCTTTTCTTTTTTTTTTTTGAAAAATTGGTGGTATTATTACAACATAATAAATATGCAATTATAATTATACATATCCAAATTAAAATCATATTTATTAGACATTATCAAAATAAAAAATTATATACTAGTATCATTCTTAAAAGAATTAGTGTTTCATAGATTATATACATTTTCAATAAGTATTAGTAAAGTATCCTACAGTATTAGATACAGATACGTGACAGAAATTAATCTAATTATTAATTTAGTTATGTTTTGATAAATTAAAAAGTAAAATAATTTCAATTCTTTTACATTTTTATTTTCTACATTCTAATTAGATAAAAGTTACAGTAAAACTACTCGATATTTATATATATTTTCACATAATAATATTCATATAACTATTCATAACATAATTAATATATATATATACATATATATATATATATACATACATATATATATATATATATATATATATATATATATATATATATATATACATATATATATATATATATGTATATATATATGTATGTATATATATATATACATATAACAAATTATATTTTATATGACTGGTAGAAACATAATTATTAAGGTGTTAGATCGTACGGGAAGAAGTAAAAATGTGGTAATCATTGGTCCTTAAGTGATAATATAAATAATAATTTATAGTTTTAAACATAACCTTGTAAATAAGTAATAGCAATCGCATTAAAAGATGATTTTGCAAACGTTCAACACTTTCTAATGGTGCTCAAATTAAAGTGTTTCAAACTCCAATGAATATAAAAGTATTATTTAGATAATGAAGATTCGAGCACATTATGAAACACATGGGGAGAAAGCAATAAGAGTTTTGATTTTGCCAACCCAAAACACACCAATAAATTTCTCAATTCAGAAATACACACAAATATCTTGGCAAATAGTTTTAAAGAATCACAACATTCATCAGAAATATTAAATAATTTCCGATTAACAAAATTATCAATTCCAAATTGAATTGCATAGCATGAAATACTAAGGGAGGAGTGATAAACTTCATGTTTATTACATTATTTAACTTAATAGAGTATTCTAATAATCAACGATAATTCCACCAAACAAATTTATTTTGTTTACAACTAAAATTATTTAATAGCTTCCTTAATAATGATCAATGCCTATTTTGAATGGGATAATACTGCTTGTTAAGAAACTGTTTGATGAAATGCATGACAGAATTGTTGCTATGTAAAATGCAGTGGTTGTTAGATGCTCTTTAGGTCATATGTATAGATGCAAGCTGAAGAAAGTAAATTTATTACATTTTTATCATAAAGATGGTTTTCTTACTATTTTGAAAGATCAAGCAGCCAATGAAAATTCCTTTATCTTATGATGATGCTATATTGGTTTTGGAACAGCTGAAGGGAGTATCATCTACAACTTCTGAAAAAAAGTTTTGATATCACACCCATTTCTACACTTTCTAATTATTACTGTGTAATTCATGTAAAATTATTCTGAAAAGGAAAATTAAATTTTATTTGGTTACAGGGAATATTGAAATTCTTCAATAATCTAAAACAAGATTCAGCTTTATCAGACACAGCATTGAAACATTGGTTTATGCAGATACTTCTAAGACCTTCAAAGCAGCAGCATAAAAACTGAAATTCTCTCTTAAAACTTTAAACTGATCCATCAAAGATTAATGACAAATGAATGAATGGATACAAGTGAAAAACATTTGATTATGTAGTGTAGAACCAATTTTCATACTCATGAAAGATACATAACAACATTTGATGACTGATGACATGGTCTTAAACTAAAGTCATTGCTTCTTTGGCCTGTGAAAAAAATTAACAGGCCAAATGATTTATACACACATATACACTAAAACACATGAAAAAAAGGAAAATACAAGACCACCGAATACCAAATTAGCTTCTGTCCTATTACACATTCCTAAGAGGTACCCTTCAGACCATGTTATCTATGTTTACTTCTACCATTTCATATTATTCATAATCCAAAACAAAACCTATCAAACTGTAGCCTTAGACTTCAATCTGCACTTTCTTATGAGGAGAGGTGACCCTAAAAATATGTTCCTCTCCAGTGCAGCTGTCCACTTGAACAATCCAACGGCTCCTCCTTTGGACAACCCTGTGATCATTTGGATCTATTTTGGCCACCAACAACCCTTCTCCAATAGGTAAAAAAGATGCTCTCAGTTGTCTCCATCTTGAGGCTCTATGCTTAACATTGTATCCAACCACAACTGCACCATCTTTGCTGGCACCTTTAAATGCTGCTAGAAAAGCTTCCCTTGCATTGCTGATGTGACAATCCACAAGCACAAAATCAGCTCCTTTGTAATCTCCTAGCAGAAGGCTTCTCACATCTCCTACAACAAACTCAACACGATCTGCATAAACTCCTAGATCTTTTCTCAATGGACGTGTCTCTATTTGGTCACAACACACACATATCACACGGCCACCAGTTTGATGAGCAGCTGCAGCCAGAGCAAGCGTGGCTGAACTGGCCACACCAGCACCAGCCACCACCATGAGCTGTGCATTGTTTCCTGCTGCAAGAGCAGATATGAACTCAGCCACATCAGGTTCTTTATCTCTTTTGGTCTGCATAAACAAACCAAAAAATATGACAACCTTATCAGGGTATTAGAAACAATCATCTTCACTAACACCACCGATCAACTTCACAAGACAATTTAACATTATACTTAAGATTGGATCATTCTCATAATATGATGTTCAACTTTTCTATCTTAATCTAGTGTAAAACTTCATATTTATTCTTGTATATTTAAAAGGTCTGACTTGTTTAAGAATTGAGATCAAGATATGTTATACATACCCTCTTCCTTTAATCCACAAAGACAAAGAATTACCAAATTTTAAACCAGACAATACATGAAATGTGGTAATTAACCTCAATCATTAACAGAAAAGAAGCTATATGTCCAAAAATTCTACATCCTCATGAATCAAGATTAATGATAACTTATAATAACTCTAGTCCTCTAACCTACTACACACCTTAAGAAACAAAATCAGGAGTTAACAAATTCATTACCTTGATTATTAGATCTAAACCAAATCATGACTACAGAAAATCTTATTGAACAAAAGAGGCAAAGAAGTAACATAAGACAAACTCATCTTAAATATTGAAAATGGATAGCTAGATGTAGGATTTGGTCTTTGTTCTTACCATTTTGAGTGTTTGGAGATAAGCTCTCTTGGCATTTTCAGGGGACCAATTAGCCATATTGTTGATGTGTTTGTTGTTTCTCTCAAATGGGGGATTTCTTTGGGTGCAATTTTAGCTAGCTTTGATGTGTAAAAATGGTTGCTTCATGTTGGTGAGGAGGTACCAAGTTATATATATTTATATATAATAAAAACAGCAATAAATGTGGTGAGAAAACCATAGCTTATCTCTGCTTTGGCATTGAATATTTTAGACTTTTTGAGTTTGGAAGCAACTGAGGGAGGCCGTTATCGTAGATTCTCAGAATTCTGCCGTCCAAACAGGCGCCATTAATGTTCAAAGATTAGATTCTCCTTTCTCAGAGAAACGCTACAAAGACATCATATAAAAATTCTTTTTCAATACTCATTCAGGACTCATAGGGTAGAATTCGTTATTTTTACCATTTTCACGTTTGATATTGATCCAATAAAGATAAATACTAAAAAAAATGAAAATTTTCTATACCATACTTGAAATGGAAATTTTTATTTTTTGATTAAAGCTTAATGTATAAAATACTACATTAAATATACAATTTATATTTAATATTGGGGTATAATTTGACGAACCAAATTTATATCTTTGATCTCCAATATTAAATATAGAATTTGTCCAGAAGCACGCAAGGACACGTGAAGGGAGGGATCTTCTTCTTAGATAACCATGCATGTATGGATGAAGGTGTGGAATTATTTGATTTGAAAACTTTCCTTTATATTGAAACAGGAGCATTGAATTAATTAAGTGGTCCAAACTAGCTAGCTATTTCAAGAGGGTCGGGACCAAGAACCTTGAACTCCACAATTACACATACAGTGTAAATTAAGGCATCTTAATTGTAAAGTTTAGGGTATAGACTCATAAGTTTAAGATTGAGATATTATAAGACCTTTATACTGAAATTATATAAAATTCAAGACATTTTTTTTTTATCTTGAAATTTTTTTTTTTACTAATAACCAAATAAAATATTGATTAGAGTGTAAGTCTTGTAAAATTCCTGCATTGACAGTTGTTTGGTGTATATCATCGACTTCATGAAATCAAGATAATTTAATATAATCAAATCAAACCATATATGTTTGATATATTTTAAAGCATTATTGTAAGTTAGTAAACCTTATCTTCAATGAAATCATAATAACATCTAAATCTCTTTAAGAATATTCATATGTTTTACTAAATACTAACATTTAACTCATATTAAGTATTTTTTATCCTCAAATCTCATAAAATGATAAATCTCATAAAATGATATATAAACTTCTCTCAAGTTTCTCATAAAATAATATATGAAATTCTCTCAAGTTTCTCACTGTATGATATCTTAATATATATTATTTAAACCAAACAAGGGCATTTTCTTTCATAATGAGTTTATGTACTTAATACTAGAAATCACAAACTTGTTGATCATAACATTAGTGATATCTAACTTATTTCATCTAAGTCAAAATGTAGGAGATCCCATATCGACTAGGGATAAAGTCAATTCATGGTATATAAGTGGGACAATTCTCACCTTGTAAGCTGGTTTTGTAAAGTTGTTGGTTTTGTAAAGTGGAGTTATACATCGACTAGAGATAAAGCCAATTCATGGTATATAAGTGGGACAATCCTCACCTTGTAATTCACAATATAGTATCAGAGTCTATCCTATTCAAGATTGATGGGCTTATCAGGCCACCAACCACAAATATTTAGTCTTCATGCACGAGTTGAGTAGTCTCGTTGTGAGAAGAATGTATTGGAGATCATATGTCGCTTCACCACTTGAGCACTACATCATATTGATCAAGTGAGCTTGCATCACATTGTGAATAATAACTTAAGAGGAAATCATGTTGGTTTGACCATTCTTTGTTTAAATGTACGAACAAATGTTTGAACTTTCAATTTTTTATGGAAAGAGAGTCAACATTGTGTCTCATCACTCAAACATTACACCACTTAAGCGATATGATTTTGTATATAAAACTACCTTTTTCCAGAACTATCTCACATATCAGATATTCACTACTTGAACGACCAATTGTCACTTAAGCAATGAGAGTTCTAGAAAGGAGAGAATTGTTTGATGTCTCTCTCAAACTCTAAACTATAGTTTGAGTGATGAATATTATTAAGCCATCTATTAGATTTCGTGTGATTGTACTTTGTGTATGTAACAAATGACATCATTAAACTCAAGCGTTGCTCAAACTGAAACGACATATTCAGAAAATAAAATAACTTATAATTTACACAAATTGATACATAATCAAATTTTACCAATTTTGAAAATCCTGTCTCCTTCGTAGTATCAATTTACACCTACTATGTACTTAGTTACTTAGAATTATCAAAAAATTCAAAATATACATACTTAATACCTAAATCCTAAACCCTTAACTCTTAACCCTTAAGAGGAGTTATAATATATTTTCATAATTCATAAACAGTCTCCAAATTCAACATTCTAATCCAACAATTTAACATCATAGAATTAATTTAAAATAGATAAAATATTTTTAGTTCAACGTCCTTTATCTTAAATCTTGTATTATTTAGAGAACTTTTTCAAAACTTTGAAAAGGTAGCAAAGTTCTAACTTATTTTGTAGTATAACACATTACTATATATATAGACTAACATAGAAGCAATTATTTAAGTTAGATCTTATATGCACTAATGCTAGCTACGCATACAAAACAAATTTACCTATATTATGATTATGACAAGTTGGAAGGGATTTATATATTTGATCACATTCTAACTGAAAAAATATGTTTGAAGAAAAAAAAAAAACGTTTTAGGAAGTTAGAAAGAAAATATAAAACAAATAAAAGCTGATAAAGAAAGCGCGAGAATTGTACTTTTCTTCTTTTGAAAAATACGGTGCTTACGTCATTAACATATTTATTGTTTTAAATTTATTGGAGAATAATCAAAATAAGATTTCAAAGTATTAATTTTACAATTACACTTCAAAAAGTTCAATAATTTCACTTAACATTTTTTGAAATAAAAAATCTCATAATTAATGATATTTTTATTTGAAAAATAAGTAAAGCATGGAATGTTATGATTTAATACTTATAAAATGAAAAATATCACTTTTAATTTACTCCCTTTATTTTTTTTAATTTTTCTAAAAAATATTTTTTATTTATGTATCATTTTTAAAATCCACAATTAATTAATTATTATTTTATCAATTACATGTTTATATATTTTCTAATATTTAAATTAATTTAGAGTACACCAAAATAGAAAAAAAGCCTATATTTATAATATAAAATAAAAATTGTATAACTAGTTTATTAGAATATAAATGACTTTTTTTATCAACTAGAATATCCATTACCAGAACCTAGGAATAATTTATTGAATACTGAAATATATTTAAGTGATTATAACTTTCATAAGATACTTTTCCATCAACGTAAATCAAGAATGTAATATCTTATGATATGAGCCTTGCACCTCTTAATAAAATCCATAATCATCTATTAATCTTACCTCGAAATCTTAATTATGCGTGCAAATTACAATTTTGGTGCAATCTTCCATGTCAGGGAATTTGTGTCACACACTCAGATCAAGATTAAGAAAATAAATAATATTTTAATCACCGTCCAAAACCTGGTGCAGGCTACAAGTAATGTAGTATCATAGTTATTATATTGTTAAATTCTGTCCCCAAATCTAAGAATAATATATTAATTTATTTCATTTGAACATATAACATGTTTGCAGTAGTAAACGTAAAAACACTAACAATTAAAAAAATAAAAATTGAATTACTTGTCTAACGAACTAAATTTATTTATATAAAAACTAATTTGTAAAAAATATATGTAATTTTAAAAATTTTACTTTTGATTTGTATATAAATTAATCTTAATTTATGAAAAGATCTATTTAATCTTTTCTTTTAAAAAAATGATGTAAAAGAACTCGTTCAAATGTGTGTTATTTATAACTCTAATGACTAGAGGAAGAAGATTTTATGCAATTAATATAGTATCATGTACGATGTACCAACCTAGAAATATGCCATTTTGAGTAAAAGTAGTAAAAATGAAATGAGTATTTGATTTTTTTATTATTAAACTGAAAGTATTTATAGAAAAAGCTAGTAGTAAAGTTTTATTTCCACTTGAGTCACAATCTCTCTAAAAACCCCGACCTCCCTAAACTCTGACTTCTCTTTAAGTCTCTATGTTCGTCTTCCATCAGTTTCTAAAGCGGAGCTCACCATTGGACTCGTGGCGGAGAACAGAGCAAGCCTACCTGATCAGAATCTCCATTAGAGTAAGTTCGTGAGTCTCTGTGAATTGCATGTGGCCTCTAAGCCATCATACGGTGCCTCTGTGAGCTTAGTTTCCTAGTGTGTTAGTCTGATCATTGATCAGAGGTCTTTTAATGCAGATTCGAGTTCCTGAAGATCTTAAGCTTTGTGGCGGTTAAGAGAACTTCTAGTGTAATTCAGGTAAGGGAAGCTGACCTCCATTTTTGTCTGACTTGGGTGTGATCATAGGTTAGGGTTTGATAGGTTAGGATTTGTGAAATGCATATGTGAAGGTCTCCGTAGGTCTGAAATTGAGATTTAATTTTCTTATTGATGTCTGTTCTTGCATGTATGATGTGGTTTTGTGAAAATTGATGGTATGTTGATCTGTTGAATAGATAATCTGTGCTAGGATAGATCATTCGTTGTGTATGTGGGTTGATTTTCACTCAATTTAGTCATCTGAGGCTTGCATGGTAACTCTGAGGTAGTGGATACCGCTGGTTTTTCTGCATTTATTCGCCTAGGCTAGGCAATCTCGCCCAGTGAAGTCACTTGGAAACTTGAAAGGTGCTATCGGATCCAATTTCGCCTAGACGAAAAGTGCTTCGTCCAGGCGAGAAAGGTAGTCTCGCTCAGGCTCAGGCGAGGAGGTAGTCTCGCCCAAGCAAAGGTATAATCACCTAAGCGAGAATGACCTTGGAATAGGTGTGCTCTCTGGACTGTTTTTGTCCAAGCGAGATAATTTTAGCTCAAGTGAGGGGATTCTCACTCAAGCTAGATTTTTGCCCAAGCTAAACCCTAAAAAAAATTATTATTATTATTTTGGCTTTCTGTTTTGATTGATTGATTCTTTGGTAATGCAATGTATGAATTTAATAAAATAGATTAATTGATCATTTAAATTTAATGATATTGATGGTTTAGTGATTTCGTTAAATTTTGAGATCTGAGGTTGAGATTGAGATTGAAAAGAGAATGATTACATGAGAAGAGATTTAAATTATGTTCTGAAATTGATAAAGTGTTCATGTGTTGGTCAAGATCTAGTCATAGTGTTTTCAGGAAAGGAAACACCCGTGCCTAGGTCAGTTAGGAAGTGCATTGTCTAAGGACCATATCAATAACGATTGATATCCTGACTTAATTAATAATAGGAATCAAATATATGATTATTACTAGACGGTGAAGTCGAAGGAGGTCTGAACTGGGTGACTGCAACTTGAAACATAGCTAGTCAGGAAAGTCTGAGGGGGACTAACCCTGTCATATATGATTGATGATTCATTTGTGTGGAGGCTGTGTGGATTCACAGTTTGTAAATGTATGACATGTGCATATCTCGGGGTCTATTCAATGCACGAGTCTTCCGGAAGTAGAGTCGAGTTTGTAGTGTGTCAGTGTCTTATATTGTGATGATACATGCAACTGAATGAAATGCTTGAGTGGTGTTAATCTTTGTGCTTTAATTGAATGACTCAAAATTATTAAAAATTTGGTTAGCTCGAACTTGCACCACATAGGTCTGATTAACAATCATACTACACCGCTAAGACATTAAGCTAATAGAGACTCACTCTGAAGCATCAAACACTACATGCAAGCACTACTTTCAAGGAGAAACATATACTCAAAAACTAACTAAGGAAAAAAGGGGTAGAATTGAACTTACTCAAAATTCAAAATATGATTGGACATAATTGCTCTATTTACTGCCACGAATGTGAGAACGAACTTGATAGTCAGTCTAACGACAGTAAGAGTCAAAAACTTAGAGAAATGGAAAACTATATTAAGGGAAACACTTTTAGAGAAATGATGATTTTAGAAAAGTGAAACCCGAATAACTTGATTTTTCTATTTATATGTATTAAAATAAAAGAAAAAGTAATTATGAATTAATCTCCCTTGTGTAACATACACACAGAGGAGTTGTTTATTTATAGATAAAAATAATAACGGGCTAATAGAAAATATGGCTAATCCTATTATATTCAAAACTTCCCCTCAAGCTGGTGTACATAAATCATAGGTACCAAACTTGTGACAAATATAATCAATTGTAGGTCCCCGTAAATATTTAGTGAAAATATTAGCTAACTGATCATTCGAATTAACAAATTCAGTCTTGGTGTCTCCATATATAATTTTCTCTTAAATGAAATGACAATCAATCTCAATATGTTTAGTCCTTTCATGTGAGACAAGATTTGAGCTAATATGAAGAGCAACCTGATTATCATATATGAGTGTCATTTGAGTGACCTCTCCAAATTGTAAATCTTTAAGTAAATATTTAAGCCACATAAGCTCACAAGTAGCTAAGGCCATAACTCTATAATCTGCTTTAACACTAGATCTTGCTACAACATGTTGTTTCATACTCTTCCAAGAAATCAAATTATCACCAATAAGAACACAATATCTAGAAGTAGATCTTCTATCAGACAGAGATCCTACCCAATCCACATCTGAATAACATACAACTTTACTATCGTTATTATGATCATATAGTAAGCCTTTTCTAGGAGAACCTTTAGAATAATTCAATATACGAATAACTACATTTCAATGATCAACACATGAGGAATTAATAAATTGAATTACAACACTGACTGCAAATGAAATATCAGGACAAATAGCAGTAAGATAATTCAATTTTGCAATTAATCTTCTACATTTTTCAAGATCTGAAAGAGGCTTCCCTTTGACTAGGTAGAAATTTAGCATTAGGATCCATGGGTGTGTCAACATATTTTGATTTCATTAACCCATTTTCCTCCAAAATGTCCAATGCATACTTCCATTGAGAGATAACAATACCATTGTTAAATTATGATACCTCAATCCCCAAGAAATATCTAAGTTTGCCAAGATCTTTAGTCTGAAAGTGGTGACAAATATGTTGTTTTATTTAAGAGATGTCATGGTGATCACTAACTGCAAGAACAATGTCATAAACATATACCACTAGATAGATGGATCCAACACTTGAGTGACGGTAAAAAATTGAATGATCTGCCTCACTGCGAGTCATACCAAATTTTTGAACAACACTAATAAATTTTACAAACTAAGCCCTAGGAGACTACTTAAGGCCATATAAAGATTTGTGGAGACGACATACCAATCCGGAAGGCTCCCCTTGAGCAACAAAACTTGGAGGTTGCTCCATGTAGAAAAGTATTTTTGAAATCCAATTGATAAAGATAATGTCTTTGAAGAGGTGCCATAATTATGAATAAGCAAACATAAATCATCTTTGTCACTGGATAAAAAGTATAACCATAGTGTAAACCAAAAAGTTGTTTATAACCTCTAGTCACAAGATGAGCTTTGAGACGATCAATAGTACAGTTAGGACAAACTTTGATAGTAAAAACCCACCTGTAACCAACAATATATTTCCCAGAAGGTAAAGAAATGAGTTTCCAAGTTCCACTGTTCTAAAGAGAACTTATTTTGTCAAGCATTGCTTGACGCTAACCAAGATGGGCTAAGACTTCACCTACAATTTTTGGAATGGACATAGAAGAAATAGATGAAAGACAACTATAAAAGGGTTGAGATAGTTCATGATAACTTAATGCAGTATAATGTGGAGAGGGGTTACAAGTAGAACATATACCTTTACGAATGACAATGGGAATATCAGGTTCAACTATTGGAGCTGGAGGGGGCGGAATAGCTGGCACGAGAAGAGAGTCATCACATGGACAATTAAGAAGTCTGACGATGGCTATAAACCTAAAGAGGTGGTGGATGAGAGGAATCTTTATGTACACTAGACACAATCGGAGTATCAAAGACAACTGTAATATGTACTTGATTAGATGGAGAGATAGGTGGAAAAATTCAAGACTTAAAATAAAAAGAATACTCAATAAATGTAACATCTCTAGAAATGAGGTAGCGATTAAGAGAGGGTGAGAAACATTTATATCCTTTTTGAGATATAGTGAACCCTTAAAAAGACACATTTGTGTGGCCGAGCAGATAATTTATCAGGACCAGGACAAAAATTGTGAACGAAGCAACAAGACCAAAAAACTTTAAGAGGTAAGGGTGAGGAAATAAAATAGAATGAAGAATTTTATTCTTTAAAAATGAAGATGACATATGATTAATTAAATAACATGTACTAAAAACAACATCACTTCAAAACCGTTGAGGAACCCCACCATGAATTAAAGGAGTTTGTTTAGTTTCAACAAGATGTTTATTCTTGCATTTAGCCACCCTGTTCTGTTGAGGAGTATAAGCACTTGAAGTTTGGTGAAGAATGTGAGATTGTTAAAAGAATGAGAAAGATACTTACAAGCATTATCACTGCGTAAGATTCAAATTGAAACTCCAAATTGGGTTTTAATTTCATTAAAAAAAATTGAAATATAGAAAATAACTCAGAACAAATTTTCATTAAAAGAAACCAAGTACATCTTGAAAAGTTATCAATAAAAGTAACAAAATATTGAAATCCTAAATTAGACTTAACTCGACTTGGTCTCCAAATGTCTGAATGAACTAAGGCAAAAGGGGATGAAACACGTAAACACTACTAGAAAATGATTTACGAATTTGTTTTCCTAAATGACATGACTCACAAGAGAAATTGGATAACATGGACAGACTTGGAACAAGTTATTGCATCTTGACAAGACTAGGATGATCCAACTAAGCATCAAGGAAAGATGAAGAATTCATGACCGTTCCAAGATGTGTAGGTATTCGTAGGTGATAAAGACCATGAGACTCACATCCAGTGCCAATCATCTGTCCCATACTCTGCTCCTGTAAACAAACAAAATCTTTGGTAAAAGAAATAACACAATCAAGGGAACGAGTGAGACGACTAATAGATAAGAAGTTAAAGGAAAACCTAAGGACATAGAGAACATTCTCAATAGATAACGAAGGAAGGACATAATAGTATCAAAACCATGGGATGAGAGCCTAGAGCCGTTAGTCATGGTAATAGAAGGTAAATAATCAGAGATAAATATAGAAGAGAAAAAAGTTTCATTACTATTAATGTGATCTATGGCACCTGAGTCTAGAATCGAAGGACTAAGAGAATTGGAGTGAGATGTACCTGTATGTGTTGTATGTACAACAAAAGTAGTGGAACCAAAGTTTTGAAGATCCTCATACCATTTAAGAAATTCATTGAAAATAGCAGGGTGGTCTGAAGTATCAAATAGAGTAGGATCCACAATATAAGGTTGCATAGCAGGAGCAGTTTGGGCAAACGATGTAGATTTAGGAGGGGGGACCATGTAAAACATAACATCTGTCAATTTTGTGGCCAAGTTTGCCACAATGGTAACACTTGTGACACCCTTTACCCAACTTGTAAGGGCGAGTGCAATCATCACATTGAGATACCAAAGCAGAAGAGTCATCAACAGGATTAATAGGTATATTAATGGTGTGTTTACTTGGCACGCAAAAAAGGGTGTAACAAGTAGAAGTAAAATTGGGCACAATAGGAGATTCCAAAATATGGTCACGAACATGGACATAATCATCAAGAAGTCCATGTAAGGCTAATAACATGAAAAGTTTGGATTTTTGCTCTGGTTCTTGAGAAAGGGTAGAGGCAAAAGGCAATAACTCATTAAAATCATGAAGAAGAGCATGAATTTTACCCAAATATTCTGCCATTGTACCATCAAGACGTCTGAGAGCAATAATATTGTAGAGATTTTGACATACACCATAAAGATGTTGAGTATCATTGGTGTATAATAATTTTTCATGTTCTCAAACCTCTAAACACGTCTCATAAGAACGAAAAATTTGTTTTAAAGACTAGTGAATGGTAGATTTGATAACAATACACAATTGGGCATCAATTCTCAGCCAATTAGAAACCTCAATTTCATCAACATCGACACCACACTTGGTAAGATGATCAATATATCCTTAACTTTTAAGTCATAATTTAATAAGTCCATGTATCATAATTCGTTCCATCCAATTTGTCAATGGAGAGATGAGCATAAACATAATTAGTGTAGATGGATGAATCAGATACAATAACGGAAGAGACATGGATAAAGTGAGAGAAATCACTTTAAAAAAGAGAGAAAAATCTTAAAAAATCAGACAAATTCTGATTGAGAAGAGTAGCCGTAGACAACAGCGGAGCAGGACAATTGTAGGAAAATAATGGTGAATAGTGAGTTCACCAAGAAAAAAGTTTAACCTAACTCTAGACCCTAAATACCATATTAAAATAAAGAAAAAATAATTATGAATTAATCTTCTTTATATAAAATACACATATGAATTATTTATTTATATATAAAAATAGTAACAAACTAATAAAAAAATATGAATTAAATCCATTATATTCAAAAGATAAACTTTTACTTTAATAATAACATATTTTTCTTATAACACATTACTCTGCAACGAGTTTATAAATCTTTGCAACAATAAATATTTATTATTATTATTATTATTATTATTATTATTATTATTGTGATTATTATTATTTTATTATTAGGGAAAATGTATTGGCTTAATTATTATTTTTCTATTATTATTGTTATTATATTATTATTATTATTATTATTATTATTGAGATAAAAATATATTATCAAATTATAGAAAGGTTTTCATAAAAAGTAATTATACCAAAATATAAAGATGCACATCATTTGCTAATTTCCTTTTCTGTGATCTTTTAATTAGATAATTTTACATTTTAATACATAAAAAATTATTTATTTAATAAAATAAATAATTGAATAGTTTTTCCTTATTTTGAAATAACTAAGTATTTTTATTTAAAAAAGTAACTATTATATAATTTTTTAATATATATATTCAATTTTAATATATTTTATACATAACTCGGTAACTTGTTTTGGTGTAATCTTTTAATTACATAATTTTACTCTTTAATAAATTTATTTATTTATTTAATCAAATAAATTGTTGAACAACTTCTTTTTATTTTCAAATAATTAAATAATTTTTCTTTTAAAAGGTAATTACTACATAGTTTTTTCATACTATTATGACAAATATATTTTAAATTATATCAGTTAATTTTTTTAATAATTTTCAATGTTATTTTACTAATTATAAAATTATTTTCATGAAATTTCTTAAATCTAAGTCCATTTTATTTAGTGTTTGGATTTTAAATGATACTAACTGAGAGTCAGAAAGAAAAAAGAGAGAGAAGATAATAGAAATAAATGAAAACTGAAATTGTATGAATGAAGTGAAAGAATAAAATTTAGAATTAATTGATTTTACCTTTTATGTTTAATATTATTTATTTATTATTATTATAACAATAAAAGAAAATATAAATATTAATAAAATATTTACCAAATAATCTATTATATTGTGATACAATAAACCCTAAATTAAGATAGAATCCTTTTTTTTTTCATTTGTCTGGTTATGTAATTTCCCAAATGGCGGGAAATTATAATATGTACATATTTTATGGAAAAAAATTAATAATTTTTTTTTCTAATTTTTAATTAATTACTTATTAAAATAACAAAATTATATATTTTTTAATGTAATAAATATTTTAATATATATTTTGAATCAATTAATTAATATTATTTTGTATAAATGTAATAAAATTGTGAATAAACATTTTGAATCAATTAATTACTATGATTTTATATTTTATTAATCAATTAATCACATTTTTAAAGAGAAATTAATCAATTAATTATTTTATTAAATAAATAAATAAATAAATTATTTTTTGTTTATTAAAAAGTAAATTTGTCCAATTAAGGTTTTGTTTGGATGAAGGAGTGAAGTTGAGAGCGTGGATTTGGGTGATAGTGAGTGAAAATTTTAATTGTTTGGTATAAGAAAAAAGTTGTGAGATTTGAATGGATTTGAATGAAAAGTTTGTGAATAGTATAATAGGTAGAAATTAATTTTTGTTTATTAATATATTTAAAAAAATTAAAATATTGTTTTACAAATAATTTAAAATAAAAATTAATTAAATTAAAAATTAATATTTATATATATTTTTATATAAAATATAAATATTAAAATATAATATTTTAAAATTTATGCAGAGAAAAAATTGTAACAACCTATAAAATCCGTCATCTGAGTATAAGTGCTAAAAGTGAAATGAGCATTGTTGTATTTTATATTATTAAACTGAAAACACGTATTTATATAACAAAAAGTTAGTAGTCAAGTCTCATTCCCATTTGAGCCACCATCTCTCTAAAAACCCTGGCCTCCTTTTCTCTAACTTCTCTTTAAGATGTTTGTCTTCCATCAGTTCCTCGAGCAGAGTTAACTGTTGGACTCCTAGCGGAGAACAGAGCAAGTTTACCCCATTAGAATCTCCAATAGAATAAGTTCGTTTTCTGTCCCTTCCCTTAGAGTCAGTTTTAGGTTTTGGCTTTCCTTTGCTTACTGAGCTTGCATGTGGCCTTGAGCCATCAAATCGTGCCTCTGTGAGCTCAGTTTCCTAGTGTGTTAGTTTGATCATTGATCATAGTTCCTTTGATGTAGATTCGAGTTCCTGATGAGCTTAGGTTATTGGGATTGTTAGAGAGAATTTAACTGTAATTTCAACTGCAATTTATTTGTGTGGATTCACAGTTTGGAGATGTATGACATGTGTATATCTCGGGGTCCATTCAATGCACGAGTCTTCCGGAAGTAGAGTCAAGTTTGTAGTGTGTCAGTGTCTTATATTGTGATGGTGCATGTAACTGAATGAAATACTTGAGTGGTGTTAATCTTTGTATTTGAATTGAAATACTTAGAATTATTAAAAATTTGGTTAACTTACCATTTGTTTTGTTGTACTTGTGTTTTTACATCTGTCTACAATGATCGTGTTTTTGACACCGGAGCATATAATGTTGTAGATGGATATGTGGAGGATCATTTGGAATGAGTGATGCTTTTAGGCATAAGCTAAAAGTAGATGGATATGTGGAGAATCATTTGGTATGAGTAGTGCTTTTAGGCATAAGTTAAATTTGAAAAATAACTTGGAAATATTTTGTAATTGTGTTTTAGTAGAATTATTTTTGAAGATAGAATTTTAAAATACTTTAATTTAAAAGATTAAAGTAAGTTAATGAATCATAATTATAATTAGTAAAATGCTTAGCTTTATGCATGTTATTTTTGAGGTGTTACAAAAATCACCCAAATCCATTCTTTAGCTCCCAGAAAGTTTAAAGTATCAAAATTTTCCGTTTTACATGATTTTATATTATTTTAGTTCTTAAAATTTGAACTTTTACTAATTTTTTCGCTCAAAAACGTTCTACACTTCTGTCAACACCCAATTTCGTCCGGATAAATAAATTATTTCAAATTATAAAACAATATAAAAATTAAAATAAAAGAGTGTGTTATCTAATTTTATTATACTTTTGTCATTTAAATAATAAAAAAGGGTTTTGGTTCCATTATATTTTATGAATAAAATTTTAAAATAAAATTCATAAAAATAAATAGTAAAGGAAATCAGTCTATTAAAAATTTGTTAAAAAAAAATAATAATAATAGTAATTAAAAATATATTGAATTTTTCCATTAAAAAATGTGGTAATTAAGAGATAATAATTAAAAAACAATAATATTTAAAAAAAACGAAAATAACAAATAATAAATAAATAAATATTAAATAATTAATGATTAAATAATAAAAAAAATAAAAATAAATATGTATTCAAAAAAAAGAGAATAAATAATAAAAAAAGGAAGATTGCTTTTAAACTGCTTACTTGATTTACACGTTCAAGATAATAAATAAATAAATAAATAAAATAAATAAATAAAATAATAAAAAGAATGAGTCAATGGCATTAGACTCCTATGTTCTCACTCCTTAACTCGACGTATTTGTTTTAAAATATTATATAAAAATAAAATATCTGTAAATAATAATTTTGAAACCGCTCAGATAACAACCCACTTCTCCACTTAAATAAAAATAAAATTAATAATAAATAATGGATTGTTACGGTTGAAAAATAGTTTAAGTCTTATTCATGGATAGATTCATTTTTAATATTAAAGATTCATTTTTAATATTAAATTTTTAAAAAAATTTGAATGACTGAAAGAGTGGTAACTTCCCTTAAAACTACTGTCATTTAAAAAAAATCAATTAAAATAAGAGAAAAAAAAAAGATATATTAGGAAAAGAAAGAAAGAGAGAGGGGGGATCATTTTGCAAACACACGGATACAGGGAATGAAAAAGAGAGTATAAGAAAGAAGATTCAGATCAGAGAAGGAAAAGGAGAAAGGAAGAAAAGACAAGTTCACAATGTATGTTAATCTTTTTTCTTGTTTTCAAGTTATATTGATATAAAAAAAAAAGAGAACCCATCAATGATTCTTATGGCACGTACATCTCCATGAACATATAAAGTTCCACCATTTTTCTGTATTTTTTTTTACTGTACATCCACTTCATAAAAATAACAAATGACAACATGCATAGCATCCTGCACCTTGTTACTATCTCCATGTCACACTATGGCACCACGACACCGGGGCAGTTCCCAAATGCCTTCATGACAGCCTCCACGAACTCCCTACATGGATCCTACCATTACCAAACAGCACCATTCTCCTCCTCTTCACCATGCCTCCTCAACGCCACCTCACTGCATCTCGCAAGCATGCAACCACTATGCGCTGCACCAAGCCACGTACCAAGTGCAACGCTACTCTACTGTGTCTTCTTTGCGCGCCTACTGCACCTCCTTGGTAGCCTCATCTTCCAAATTGCGCATTCCACCAGGCTGCACCCATGCAAGCGCCCCACGTTGCCATGCACCTCCAAGCATCTCTTCCACCATTCATCACGGGCCCCACCAAATGCCACCTCCCAATCTCCACAAACCACCATGAAACCGCACACGCATATACCACTCTCTCCCACTACCAGCCCTCTCATGCGCTGCCAACACACCATAAAACTAGCCCTCTCATGTGCTGCCAACACACCATAAAACCAGCCCCATGCATTTTCCTCCAACCCACCGAAACATTCTCTCACTGCACCACCATTGCAAGCCTTGCTGCCCAACCTGCACTTCCACGCACCA
>Ga0209489_106427_pt1 | contig 18914 bp, 8 predicted proteins | sample SiratrowhiteBW_FD_187527 | JGI IMG/M metagenome (GOLD analysis project Ga0209489, IMG submission 187527) | Root nodule microbial communities of legume samples collected from California, USA - Siratro white BW (SPAdes) (version 2) | ecosystem: Host-associated > Plants > Roots > Nodule | place: USA...
TTTTCTGCGAATGTTGAAGAAACCATAGATGGAATGGTGGCCGAGGAAGTTGCTAAGGGAGTTTCTGAGGAAGTTGCTGAAACTGCTGAAGAGAATGCCAATGCTAATACTGATGAAAGTGGTGAAAGAAAGGGTTCAGTAATTGAAAAGTGGCAGCGGCATTATACATGCCTGGCAAAGGTTATCAGATTGCAGCCTCTGGGAAGGAAACACGCATCACGAGGGGCGACATGCGAACGCTGTCGCAAGTATGGCTAACATTCATGTTAGCCAATGTTGTTCCAATAGGTCATGTGTCTGACATCAATGTTGCTAGGAGCAACTTATTGTTTTCAATGATTCAGGATGACTATACCATCAACGTAGCTCGGATAATTTTAGATGAGATCCAGAGAATAGTGGATTGGGAGCGTGTTAGAGGGGCAGAAAGACTAGGGACATTGGGATTCCCTGCATTGATTACTGGATTGTGTGCTGAAAATGGGATCATTGTTGAACCAAGGGCAAAAATAAGAACTCCAATTGACAAAAAGTTCATTGATCACCATTGTACCAATCCAGAAGAGCATCTAGAGCAGAGGAATCAAGTTCCCAGCCCACCAGCTTCAATGTCTGAACCCACCTTGGAAGCTGTTGAGAAAAAATTGATGCGGCATATTTTGCACTTGGAAGAGCAGCAGAGTACTCTATGCAGATTTATGCTGCAAATGTATCATGCAATGAGGGATAATGCTTATATGGATGATCAAGAATTGTCCTCTTATATGAATTGGCCATGGGACCGGCCAAGTTCAGTGGGAGGGGAGGAGGATTGTCATGAGGCGCAAAGCACTACGGGAGTAGAGAAAAACGAGGAAGTTGAGAAGAATGAGGAAGCTAAGAAGAAAACGGAGGCAATTGCTGAGGTTGCAGAAGAAGCTGAAGCAACTACTGAGGTTGCGAAGGACAAGACTGAAAATTTTTCTGCGAATGTTGAAGAAACCATAGATGGAATGGTGGCCGAGGAAGTTGCTAAGGGAGTTTCTGAGGAAGTTGCTGAAACTGCTGAAGAGAATGCCAATGCTAATACTGATGAAAGTGGTGAAAATGTTGCTGCTGAAGTTCCTGCTGAAAAGAAAAATCATCCAGGCCCTCCGAGAAGATCCTTTCGAATTAAAACAGTAGTAATAAAAAAAGGAGCTAAGCACAAAGGTCCAAAAGTACCTTGTGTGATATCATCTAATGGGAGCTCGAGCTCAAAAAAAACTGAAGAAGAAGATGATCAAGGAAATGCATAACAGGGAAGGAATAGGAGTGACACAGAGAAAGAAACTCAAAGTGAAGAGTCCTGAAAATTGCTGGTTGAAGATGTTGTGTTGTTTTAATGTCATTTTATTGGTATTGATCAGAGACATATGTGGTAGTGTAGTTCTTTCATTTTGGATGACTGTATATATATCTGCTCTGATACAATTTAATTATGGATGAGTGTAAAAGATATTGGCTCAGGGTGAACTGATTGGTAAGACATGTTATTTTCTATGTTAAATATGTTTGTTATGTTGTGGTTGAGTAAAAAGGGTTTGGTCTGTTAACTGAAAATTCTGCATGCATATAAGTAGAGTAGTCTTGTTTTTGAGCTTGAGCTAGCAGTCACAGTATATTAGGAAGACAATAGGACATTGGGAGGATTAACATTAACATTGATTGACAGGATATGAGGAAATGATGCTGAGAGAGGAGTGATACACTGAGAGTATATTGTGAGTGCATACTTTCTTGACATTGATTGTTGCTTGATTTTGTTAGAATAAGATTGACTTTGTGTTGATAAGAAGGAAGAAGGCAAGTTGTTGAATGAGAGCAAAATATCAACTAGAGCCAAAAAGCTACCTGGTGAGATGAGAGGAATTCAATTGCAAACCCATTTGTGCTTATCATATTATTAAAACCTTGAGCCATATGTCTATGAAAACCACCTTGGGTATGAATAGTTAGGAAATTGTGATACAACTTAGAGAAAAGAGGATTTTTGGACTTAAAAGATTGTGGTTGTTCTGAGGAGGCTAAGATAGATTTTCTTACTGATGTACCTACTATTCAAAGAAAAAAAAATTGAAAGTCTCAGTGAATTCTCAGATTTTATACTTAGTATATGAGAGGATGAAAGAAAATAAAAAGGGGTACACAGGAAAAGTCGCCAAGTTGCGTAAGCTACAGTTATAGCCTAAGCAAAAGAAAAGTAGAAAGATACAATAGCCACAGATTGTTTCAAAGGAGAAGATAGTTCAGGAATTTCTGGTTGAGGTAGATCCTCACATTATTATTCAAGTTGTATCTATAATTTTTAAAGCTATTCGTGCACTTTGTGTTCCAAGAAAAACCAAAATTTTTTTTTTAGCTTGGCCACGTTATATCCTTTAGAAAGACCTTCTGACTTATTCAATACAGGATTGATTTGTTTTGATAAATGATTAGCAACTTTTGATAGAGAGAAGTATGTGACTTGAGAGTGAAACAATGGTGAGAAGTGTGTTAAGTGAGAATATCCTGTCAAGATTTGTATTCTGTTATCTAAGCATTGGATTGTTGAAATTTTGATATATGAAACTGCAAGTGATAGTTTGGGAAGTGAGAATTACTTGAAAAATTGCATGTAGGTTTAAATAAATAAATAAAAAATCTGGAGGAACTGGTTTTGAATGTCTTGCTTGAGGACAAGCAAGAAATTAGGAGGGGAGAATTTTGATAGTTGTTAATTATAGGTTAGATTTAGGAAGATTTGGTTGATTTTGTTTTAATTCTGTTTTAGTTTGAGATTTTATTTGACTAATTTGGTTCTAATTTGAGGTTTGTTAGATATTTCGTTTTTAATTAGTTTTATGTTGCAAAGAGCGGATTTTGTGGAAAATTAGTTCAAACTAAAAGAAGAAAGAGAATGGGTGCAAAATTAAAGAAAAAAAGAGGCATAAAAGACTTTTCACTAGAGCGAGGGAGATAGCCTGGGCTAAAATCCACTTAAAGTTGTTACTAATTTCAAAGGCAGCAGTTAGAGTGCAAATCATGAGATAACGGCTCAAAGTAACCAACTCAAATGGCGAACATTATAAACGGAGGGATAGGGTAACGAAAAGGATCATCCATCACCTATCATCTCTCACTTGTGGGAACACTCTCCCAGTCGTCGTGATCAAGATCTTTCTTTTCCTCTTCTTTTGTATTTTCATGGCTACCATGAGTAGCTAATTTTCTTCTTCTTGGGATTGAATGTAATTTCTCCACTTCAAATGTACTCTTAGTATTTATTTGATATTATTTTATTCAATTCATCTTTGTTTAACGTTTTATATTAAATTGTCATACTTTAAATTTCTATTTGTGACTGAACAACACTTTTTGGAATTAGAACCAAACGTTAATGCATTACATTTAAAAGTTCAGGAATGAATTATAGAGTAATGACTGCATATAGCAACTGATCTTAATGCTAATTAAATTATTTTAATAACTAGACATAGAAGTTAGAAAATTTAGTTTATGAAATTCAATGCTAGAGAAATCAGGTTGAAAAGGCTTTTATTTGCGCAGATTGATAATTGGAAAAGACAATATTGAATTCAGTTAAGAGTATATGAGAATGGAGAATATTATTATTCAATCCCAAGGTTGTTATTATTATTGATTTTTCCTCTTTATTATTAATTGCGTTTCAAGTTACTTTTTATATTCAGTTATCAAAACAAATCATTGTTGTTAAATCTTTGTTCATAATACAATTGATATTGAGTCAATCTACAATTTCCGTTCCCTGAGAATACGATACTCTCTTACTCATTATATTACTTGTGGACCCAGTATACTTGCTGGAAAATCTTTAACAATTATCTAAGGATGTGATCAATAATGATTGATATCCTTACGCTACTAGTAATAGGAATCAAAAAGATTATCATTATTAGGTGGTGAGAATCGAAGGAGGTTTAAACTAGGTGACTGCAGCTTGAAACATAGTTGGTCATAAAAGTCTCAGGGGGTTAACCTTGTCATACATGATTGATGATTCACTGTTTGGAGGCTGTGTGAATTCACTACTTGGAGTTGTATCACGGGTGCATATATCAGGGGGGGTCTATTCAATGCACGAATCTTCCAGAAGTAGAGTTAGGTCTATAGTGTGTAGTGTCTTATAATGGTAATGATGCATGAAATTGACTGAGATGGACGATTATGAGGTGTTTGAGTTGTGTTAAACTTTGTATTTGATCGAATGACTTTGAATTTTTTAAATTTGTTAGCTTACCAATATTATTACTTGTGTTTTAATATCTATTTTTGATGATTGTGTTTTGACATGGGAACAGATAGTGTTGCAAATGGATCTATGGAGGATTACTTGGACTAAGTGATGTTGATAATGATAAGACTATTTTAAAAGCATTTTAGAACTGTATTGTAAATAGGGCTGATTAAAATCCTGAATGCATGATTTTGAAATACTTGTAGATTAAAAAATAATGTATACTTATGAATCTTAATAATGATTAGTAGAATATTGAGTTGTATACTTTTTTTTTTTTTGTGAAACGTTACAAAATTTCAATAAATATCATATTATTAATCATTTTTAATGAAATCATATTTTTTAAAAATTTATTCTTAAATTGAAAAGGCTCATTATATGTGAAGAAAATAAAATAATCTAAAATCATTTATGATCCCGTTTATACAGACAAAGAATTGACATGATATATTTTTAAAATATATTAAAATATCTCTAAAAATATTAAAATATATACAGTTTCTTAAATAAACTCTTAAATTTTTAGTCTCTTTAAAAGATATTTGAATTAAAAAAATATATAAAAGGATACATACTTTAAATGAAATAACATAATTATAATTCTTATTAACTTGTATTTTATTATAAGTTTTGTTTGTCTCCATTGATAATTTTCTCTTTTCTTAAATTGCAATTGTAAAGTGAAAGTAAAATATGATATGATAATAGTCATAATTTGAAAACGAAGAAAATTAACCATACGAATAAAATAAAATAAAATAGCATAAATTAATTTTTTTAACAAGAGACTAGAATAAAAATAAATTTTTTTATCAAAAATGATGTTTTTGTGTCTTAAATATAATATTTAAAGTATATGTTTAGAAAGTATTATTATTTTATCATTATCTGTCTATCGATGTTTGTAGTTCCTCATTGTCCATATTGGTTTAGTATCCAAAATTTGTGTCAGAATTTTAGAAAGAAGAGTTTTACTAGCCGAAGAGAGCCAAATGAGTTGTTCTTTATTCTATATATTTTATTTGGAATAAGATTCTTAAACTTTATTTAGAATAATATTTTATACTTTTTATATTTATTTAGTTAAGTTCAACAAGCGTGTTAAAATATTAAATATCCTAATTAGTTAATAGAGATAAAAAGAAAAAGTTAATTGAGGCAATTTTGAGATTGATTATTATGTAATAGAAAATTATAAATGAGTTATGTTAAGAAAATAAGACATTAACTATGACGAAGAAAGTGATAAAAAATTCAATAGAAAATAAAGAAAGTAATGTCACTATTAAAAATAATAACGATGATAATTTACTATTATTTTATATAATTTTATAAAACAAACATTAGTTTTGTTTAATTTTTTTAATGATATAAATTTAAATAAATTATATTTGTCTATCTATTTTCATCCATTTTTAAATAACATAGCTATAAAAAATATATTAAAATATATTTTTTTTAAAATTTGACATAATTATAGAAAAATACAAAAAAAAATTAATTTTAATTCTTATTAACTTGTATTCCCTTATAAGCTTTGTTATTTGGTAGTTCCCATCTATAATTACTCTTTCCTTAAATTACAATTACAATGCTAAAGTAAAAATAAGATATGATAATAAAGTCATAATCTCAAAAGAAGAAAATTAATCATACTAACAAAAAAAGTAGCATGAATTAATTCTTTTAACAAGAAACTAAAATAAAACCAAACTTTCAATTCTCAAAAAGAAAGAGTGTTGTTTGTTTTTAAGTCTTAAATATAATATTTAGAATTATTTTGTTTATCTTTTTCATTCAATGTGGTGGTGATTCAGTCTAGTCATTATATTTATTTTATCATTATTTATTTATATTGGTTGGTTCCGTGTGTAGAGTTGTGAAATGAAAAAAGAGTTGTGAAATAAAAAAAGAGAAGTGTGAAAAAAGAGATGAGTGAGCATATGTATGGTGGTTCCGTGTGTCAGAGTTCGTGAAAAAAGAGAAGAGTGAGCGTATGTATGGTAGTTACAGTAATTGGTAGCCGAATGAGAGAATGGACACAAACGAATTGTTATAAATTATTTTTATTTATGTAAAATAAAATTCTTAAATTGAATAATTATTTTTCATTTTATATTAAAAAATACAATCACTTTTACAACATATATTTATATATTTATTATATTAATTCACAGTTTGAAGTTATATTATATGTATATTTCGAAGTTTATTTAATATACGAATATTTTTAGGAATATTTTAGAAATAGAATTAGGTTTATGGTCTATAATGTGTGTCCTACAATTCTAATGATACATGAAATTAATTGATAATGAATATTTTGATATGTTTGAATTGGGTTAAATCTTGCATTTGATTAAATGATTTTAAATTTTTTAAAATTGGTTAGCTTATACTTTATTTTTAATTTTTTGTATTTTGATATTTATCTGTAATAAATGTGTTTTGACACAAAAGCAAATAATGTTATAAATAGATCTGGACGATTACTTAGACTGACTAATGCTAATAATGATAGAACTATTTTGAAAAGCTTTTATAGAACTATATTGGAAATAGGACTGATTAGAATCCTTAATGTATGATTTTGAAATAATTTAAATTAAAAGTTAATTATATGCTAATAAATCTTAATAATGATTAATAGAATATAGTATATTTTGAGACATTACAATTTCAATAAATATCATATTATTAACAATTCTTAATAAAATTATATTTTTAAACATCTATTCTTAAATTGAAAAAGCTCCGGAAGAAAATGAAATAATCTCAAATCATTTATGATCTAGTTTATATAAACAAAGAATTGACATGATATATTTTTAAGATATATTAAAATATCTATAAAAATATACAGTTTCTTAAATAGACTCTTAAATTTTGAGTCTCTGTTTAAAAGATATTTGATTTAAAAAAACTATATAAAAGGGATACATACTTTAAATCAAATAATATAATTATAATATTTATTAACTTTATTTTATTATAAGCTTCGTTGTCTCTATTGATAATTTTTTCCTTCCTTAAATTGGAATTGTAAAGTGAAAGTAAGATATGTATGATAATAAAATCGTAGTTTGAAAAGGAAGAAAATTAATCATATGAATAAAAAAAAATAGCAGGAATTAATTTTTTTAACAAGAGACTAAAATAAAAACAAACTTTCTATCCGAAAAAACGATATTTTTGTTTGTAAGTCTTAAATATAATATTTAAAGTATATGTTTAGAATTATTTCAATTATCTTTTTCACTGTGATGGTTCAGAGTTTATGGATATTTGTATTTTATTATTGTCCGTATTGGTTCAGTATGCAAATTTGTGTGAAAGAGAAGCATAGGTGTGAGAATGGTAATTACAGGCAAAGAGGCAAAAAGAAGAGTTACACCAGCGCAACTATATAAAGAGAGACAAATAAGTTGATCTTATTGCGTTTACTCTTTATATTTTATTTGGATAAGATTCTTAAATTTTTTTTAGAATGATATTTTAATATTTTTTATTTAGTTAGTTAAGTTCAATAAGGGTGTTAAAAATATTAAATATCTTAATTAGTAATTAGTTAATAGCAGTCCTCGACTGCTAAAAAGTTGATAGTAGTGAATTTTGAGATTGATTATTACAAACTATAAATGAGTCATGTTAAAAAAATAACACATTAACTGTGACAAAGAAATTAATAAAAAAGTTTAATAAAAAAATAAAGAAAATAATGTCATTATTGAAAATAATAATGATGACAATTTACTATTATTTTATATAATTTTATAAAACAAACATTAGCTATGTTTAATTTTTTCAATAATATAAATTTAAATAAATTATATATGTCTATCTATTTTCATCCATTTTTAAATAACATAATTATAAAAAATATATTTTTAAAAGAATTTGACAAATTATAGAAAAATATATAAATTTTTTAGTTTTAATTCTTATTAATTTGTATTTTCTTATAAGCTTTGTTATTTCGTAGTTTTCATAGATAATTTCACTTTTCTTAAATTACAATTATAATGCTAAAGTAAAAATACGATAATAAAGTCATAATCTCCAAAGGAAAAAAAATTAACTATACGTACAAAATTAAAAAAAATAGCATGAATTAATTCTTTTAACAAGAAACTAAAATAAAAACAAACTTCCTATTTAAAAAATAAAAGTGTTATTGTTTTTAAGTCTTAAATATAATATTTAAAATTATTTCATCGTTATCTTTTCCATTCACTGTGGTGATTTTGTTAATTGTTAGGAAGAGTTACACGTAACCGATTAAAGATTATACTATAAATAAATTATCAAAGAATGTATCTTCCTTAAAAGATTAGTATTAACACTAAAAATTAAATAATAAATACAAAATAAATTAGATGTTAATAATAATAAAATAAGTAAAACATATTTTTTTCTTTTTCTTAAGTCACTATTTTGATTATCATTTTACAATAAAAATATTTATACTTTGAATTTTTAAATTAATATTTTGAACTGAATCTTCTACATTAAGACATTTATTTGAATGTGTTTTATATTCTTCTCCCTAATGATTTTGTTTGATTTGCTGTCTTAAAATATCAAAAGAAAAATAATGGCCTATAGTCCCGTACTAAACAATCTTAATTATTTAAAAATAGCGGACAAACATGTACCTACGTGTGTGTTCATTTTTTCTCCTAAAATATAATATATACAAAATAATTATACTGCATTAATTTTTATAATAGCTATACCTTTTTATTTACAGTGAGTAATTGTTTTAAAGACTATTAGAGAATTGAAAATGTTAAAAAAAAATAGAGATAAAATGGTAAATATATATAGTTTAAAAAACCTAATCATTATTAATTATGAATACAATTATAAAAAAAGCAAAAGCACTTGTACCCAAAATAATTGATACAAAACACAATTCATTTGTATATAATTATAAATAAACAACAAAATAAAAATTAATATAACATCAACTAAAAGTACCTAAAAGTCAAGGGCAATTAAAATAAATCCAATGATTTTTTAAACTATAGTATTTATTATTGTTTTCCCGGTATCTTCTCAGCGGGCGGGGCTCCTTTCTCTCGACCGATCCCTACTTGTCTTACTTCTTCTTGTATCCCTGGGACTCCTATCCCTCTACCGGGACTCCTGCTCTTCGGGTTGCGCTCTTCACGCCAACCGTACTGTCGTCCTCTTGCAACATATCGCTGCAGCTGTCCTGCTTGGATTAACTCTTCAATTTTGTCTCTCAGGGCCGCATATTCCCCGATTGTGTGGCTGTGAGAACGATGGTATCGACAATACTTGCTTCGGTCGGCATGCTGGGGCGATACACCCCTTTTCGGTTCTTTGATGAGATCGGTGTTCAAAGAAGGTTGCAACGAGTGAACCAACGTGACAGACGTCATCTGGTGTGGTTTACTAGTCGCAAATTGGGTTATGAACTTAGCCTTTAAGGTTACAAACGAGTCTATTGATCTGGGAGGTATACGAGTAAACCAACTAAGTGTCGCTCCTCGAAGGGAGGTTAGGAAAACCTTATAGTACATGTAACCATCTATTGTGAACAAAGTCAACTGAGAGACATATGCATCGATGTGCTCATCTAGATCTGTAGAGCCATCATACTTGTCCAACGTGGGGTTGTTCCAGTTGGAAGGAAATTTAGTTGCCATTATCTCTTTAGTAAAGGGGAATTGGTGACCGCTCGGGTCTTCAATGAGACGTGACATCTCATTCCGCTCTTCTCGGCGAGGAACTTCCATCCGGCGCTCCAGCCGGGGCTCCTTTCTATGGTGGCCAGGTTGCGGTCGCTCTTCTAGCTGAGAGTTATCTCCCTCCGCATGAAAGTTTTTCCTATGCTGCCCTCTTTCCATTCTTTCGAGCCTTTGCCGCAGTCTTTCATTTTCTTTACGGAGGTCATCATGGGCGCCTACTTGGCATAGCCGTTCTTCCTCCCACTATAGCCTATCCTCCTCTCACAGTTTCCGCATCATCTCTAATTCCCTTCGCATCTCAGCCAGCACGGCCGAGGAGTTCCTTTCCTAGTTAGCTTGCTGGTTGTCATGGTTGTTTCTAGTCGTCACCATTGCTGCTAGGTCAATCTCGGCCCCACAATGGGCACCAAAATTTTCTCGCAAGAGACCAGTTGGCTCTAGCAACAATAATGTCTTCTTGAATTGCTCCTAGATCGCTCCTGATGTTGACCTTTGCTAGACTGTTCCAAGCGCTCTGAATTCCACGCCCCGGGAAGGGAGTCCAACAAGCACTCCGACGCTCAAGTTAGTTTAGGGTTAGAGTGTGCAGAGATATAAATAAGAGTTTAGAAGTACCTTGCTTAAGGTGACTGAGCCTGTATTTATAGGCATTATATTGGGTCTGAAGAGCTTTGGACCCATCCTGCTCTGTTATGATTCTATAACAGAAATTAGTTATATAACATTAGTTATGATTTGTACTTACCTGTGATATTTTCTCTTCCTATGAAACTACCACGTGTCTCGCATACATTTAATGTAAAATGATTATCTGAAGTTACAGATGTAGTGACGGAGTCCGACCGGAAATACTTATCGGTTGGCCTTACCCGATCGGTCGGTCATATGGTAAATATATATATATATATATATATATATATATATATATATATATATATATATATATATATATATATATATATAATTTTTTAAATCAAATCATTTTAAAAGGTTAATTTCAATTTTATTTATAATATTTCTTAATGCATATTTTTATATTGTTTCTAGCTTTTTAATTTGTCTCCTATAACATTGAAAGTCATGTGTATAGGTCTCTTTCTATCATTTATTTCTTCTTTTTCTTCCTGTAAACTTCCTCCTCTTCTTTTAAATCTTCATTTCTTTCTTCTACTATTTTTCTTCGTTTAAATATTTTACTTTATTTCTAACATTTTTCTACAAACTCCTAAAGGGTAAAACTTAGTGAGTTGCATAACAATCTCACACCTTATCAAAGTTTAACTATGATTTAAATATGTTTACTTCGTATGAATTTTTTTTCTACTATTTTTGTAACTGTACTACGTATTGTTTGAAGTGTGTTCTTGAAGTTTTGTTTATGTGAATTTTCAAGTTCTTTTATCACTATCTGAGTAATTTGTTCTTCAACCTTTTCATTACTCTAAAGTTTACAAGGTATGAAGTTTATCGTTTTCATGACTTTTCAATTTTCATTTTGCATCATAATTTCTTATAAATTTTGTTGTTTCTTAATTCCCATCGATAATTTCTCTTTTCTTAAATTACAATGGTAAAGTAAAAATAAGATATGATATGATAATAAAGTCATAATCTCAAAAGGAAGAAAATTAACTATAAAAAAAAATAACAGGAATTGATTTTTTTAACAAGAAACTAAAATAAAAACGAATTCCTATCCTAAAAAAGAAGGAGTGTTGTTGTTTTTAGGTGTTAAATATAATATTTAAAATTATTTCATCATTATTTTTTTTAGAGGTGATTCAGTCTAATTATTTTATAAGATAAGCATTTGCATGTTAGTTACAACAATTGCGGTAGAAGAGTTATAGTAGCGAAGGAGAGAACTGAGACAAATAAATTGTTCTTAAATTACTTTTACAATATGTATTTACATATTAATTATATTAAAAAATATATAATTTTATTATTTTTATAAATAAAGAAAATAAAATATAATTTAAAATATAAAATTTTATAAAATTATTATTAAAAATTATACAATCTAATTTTTTTAATAATTTAAAATAAATAAAATTAATTTATTATTTATTTTATTAATAAATAAATTATATTTTATTTAAAAGAAAAAGTATATAATTAAAAATTTTACTAAAAATAAATTATCAAATGATGTATCTTTCTTAAAAGATTAGTATTAAAAATAAAAGTTAAATAAGAAATAAATTATATCTTAATAATAATAAAATAAATAAAATATACTTTTTTTTCTTCTTGTTAAGTCATTGTTTTGATTATCATTCTAAAATAAACATATTTACATTTTAAATTTTTAAATTAACATCTTTAACTAAAGAATACATTAAGACATGCGATTTATATTGGTCTAAATTAAGACACATTGCTGTCTTAAAATATAAAAAAAAGAAGAATGCACTAGGCCAGTATTAAACAATCTTAATTATGTATGTGTGTTTTATTTTTTCTCTTAAAAAATAATATATATACAAAATAATTATATTGTATTAATTTTTATAATAGGTATACTTTTTTTATTACAGTAAGTAATATTTATTGTGAGTAATTGTTTTACACACTATTAAAGCATTAAAAATGTTAAATAAAACATTAAAGCATTAAGTGTTAAATATAATATTTAAAATTATTTCATCATTACCTTTTTTTTATTTCACTGTTGATTTAGCCTAATCATTGTTTTAATTTCATCGTTTTCAATATTGGTTCGATGTGTCAGAATTGTGAAGACGGAAGAATAAGTATCTGCATTGGCAATTACAATAAGAAAAATGATACTTTTGACACTGCATTTTCTTTTACTTTCGTTTGACACTCCGACGTGGTATGTGCTGTCTCACGTGACAATGAAAGAGAAAATGCAGTTATTTTTGGCATTCCACCCCTGAGACACATGTCTGTGTTTCAAAATTACAAACAGCGAACCACTTATTTGAACTGAGACAACCACTTAGTGTTTTCACCCCTGAGACACGTGTGTGTTCCAAAACTACACACAGCGAACCACTTATTTGAACTGAGCTAACCACTTAGACATTCCACCCCTGAGACACATATGTGTGTTCCAAAGTTACACATAGCGAACCACTTATTTGAACTGACCTAACCACTTAGTGTTTTCACCCCTCAGACACGTGTGTTTTCCAAAACTACACACAGCGAACCACTTATTTGAACTGAGCTAACCACTTAGACCTTCCACTCCTGAGACACATATGTGTGTTCCAAAACTACACATATCGAACCACTTAGGTGAACTGAGCTAACCACTTAGACCTACCACTCCTGAGACACATGTGTGTGTTCCAAAATTACACACAGCAAACCACTTATTTGAACTGAGCTAACCACTTAGACATTTTACCCCTGAGACACATGTGTGTGTTATGCTTTCCCTCTCAAATTGCCCTTTCAGAAGGCAAATGACAAAAATCACCCTTGCAAAAAGACAAAGGTAAACCACGTAAGTCAAAAACAATTGCTTTTTCTCTTTCGTTGCCACGTGGGACAGTACATGCCACGTCGGAGTGTCAAACAGAGGTAAGAGAAAATGAAGTGTCAAAGTAACATTTTCCTTACAATAATTGTCGAAAAAAGAATAACATGTATGCAGTTACAATAACTGTAAAAAAAAGGAGTGACACGTATCCGAACGAAACAACGGAAGAGACAGATGAGCTGTTTTTTTTTTGTCCATGTAGAATAAAATTCTTGAATTTGATAATATTTTTTATTTTATTTTAAAAATACAGTCACTTTTACAATGTGTATTTACATATTTATTATATTAAAAAAATATATAATTTTATCACTTTTATAAATAAAGAAAATGATATAATTTAAAATTATAAAATTAGGATTAAAAATTATACAATATTATTTTTATTTAATAATTTGAAAATAAATAAAATTATTTAATTATTTATATTTATCAATAAATAAATTATATTTCATTTAAAAGAAAAAATTATCTAATTAAAAATGATACTAAAAATATATTATCAAATGATGTATCCTTAAAAGATTACTATTAACAATAAAAGTCAAATAAGAAATAAATTACATTTTAATAATAGTAAAATAAGTAAAATATAATTTTTTTCTTGTTAAGTCACTGTTTTGATTGTCATTTAAAAAAGACATATTTACACTTTAAATTTTTAAATTAACATTTTTAATTAAGACACATTGTTGTCTTAAAATATCAAAGAAAAATAATGCACTATAACCAGTATTAAACAATCTTAATTATTTAAAAACAGCGGACAAACATGTATATGTAAGTGTGTGTTATTTTTTTCTCTTAAAAAAATTATATATATATACCATTTTTATCTCTATTCTTTTAACATTTTTAATGCTTATAGTTTGTAAAACAATTACTGACAGTAAATATTACTTACTGTAATAAAAAAGCATAACTATTATATAAATTAATATAATATATTTATTATATATATATATATATATATATTTAAAAAATCGTAATCATTATTAATTATGAATACAATTATAATAAAAGCAAAAGCATTTATAACCAAAATAATAAATACAAAAAGAAATTTCTTTATATATAATTATAAATAAACAATTAAATAAAAATTAATATATCCTTTTAAAGATAAAAGGCCTGAAAACACATATTGAAGATAACATATAAATATTAAAGTTACAGTTTAACTTAATAATATATATATATATATATATATATATATATAATTTTTTAAATCAAATCAATTTCAAAAGGTTAATTTCAATTTTATTTCTAATTTTTCTTAATACATAATTTTTTGATGATATTTTTATATTTTTTTAACTTCTTAATTTATCTCGTGATCATATGTAAAACATGTCTATAAGATTGAGAATTATCTGTATGGATCTCTTTTTATCTTTCTTTTTATCTTTTGCTTCCTAAAAACTTCTTCCTCTTCTTCTTTTTAAATCTTCATTTATTTCTTCTACCATTTTTCCTGTTCTTTTTAAATATTTTACTTTATTTCTAATAATATTTTTCCACATACAGATCCTAAAATGTAAAAGTTGTTGCATAACAATCTCACCTTATCTGAGTTTAATTTAGAGTAATTGTTTTTTTTTCTCAAATATCTTTTTATTATTGTTTTTCTAGTATATGATGTGAGCAATTGAAAAATTTATTCATATTATTGGTTGAAAAAAAATATCTTAATCAAACTCTTCTTTAGTATGGGCTTCTTTAGTATGGGTGTTGATTTGTTTAGTGATATTTTTATAGGTCTTTAGATGCAATCTCAACTATTTTTAAATATTACTTTAAGTTGAAATTTATTTTTTGTTTCAATATAGGAATAAGTGTTGTGAGATCTGGTACAATTGTGAATGATGTATTTGAAATTTCTTAAATTAAGGTTAGAGATTATATAAATTTTTGAACTTAGATATTTGTTTAAGCAAATTATGCATTATAAAAGTATAAGATATTCTTTTAAATTTGTTAGGTTTGCTAGAATGCTTAAAATCTAAATTGAAAATTTGTTTTGAAATTATGTAAGAATTGTTCTTACATATGTTGAAAACATCACAAACTTAAATATAAATCAATTTATATTATTCTTAAATTATAGTATTTCTTATTCAAGTTGATTTGAGAAAGCATTTGAAAATGCAACGCCCCACAAAACAAAATATAGCATATAGACAACACAGATGGTCATTAAGATTTATCAATATATAGTCATTTTTTATAAGACCTTAACATATTACAATCTTAACTGTACTTTCAGAACACTCGTGCATTGAATAGACTCCGAAATATGTACCTGTCATAGAATTCAAAGTCGTGAATTCACATAGTCTCCGCCAAACCAATGAATCACCAATCTGATAGGAGTCAAGCAGCGAAAGCAATAAGATTCATTTTTATTAGAACAATATGGAAACACTCTAAATGCAATCAATCAATCCAAACAAAACCAACATGGAGTCAAAAATAGAAGAATAAATCAACACCAATCTTCACAAAATTTCTGACACTTCTATAGACCTCCAGTAGACAATCACACCGTCCAAATTGAAAAAATATGAGTGAGGAATCCTCAATAAAAATTGCAGCTCAATCAGACAAGGTTTCACCGTTGGATCTTCAAAACAACCAACACAGGTTGCTATAGAAAGTAGCTACAAATTACCTCTCTCTTTCTTTTTTTCAAAGCGGTTGCTCACACACTTCTCCACACACACCAAAGCTCTCACGGTGGCACACATAGTTGCACACATAGTGGCACACTCTTAGGGTTAGCCTTTTACCCTAATTATAATGATGCATTATATTGGGTCTGTCATGTGTCATAGACACACCAAAACATAATGAATTTGGGCCTCACAAGAAGAGAAACATCCCAACCAATAAATCTTTCTTATATGTTGCTTAACTTTTTCATTTCTACCCAATGTGAGACTTAGACTCGCATTTGGATACCTAATACAATCTTGTATGACGATATTAGTCTTCTTGAGACTTTTTTGACCAGCTATGTTTCAAGTTGCAGTTACCCAATTCAGATACATAGACAATACATATCCTAATTGACCTAGACAAGCATGTTAGTTACAATAATTACATCAAAAGAGTTACACCTAGCTGAATGAGATAACTAAGACAAATAATTTGTTCTTAAATTACTTTTATCTATGTAAAATAAAATTTTTAAATTGGAAGATTTTTTTTTAATTATATTAAAAATTACAGTCACTTTTACAATGTGTATTTACATATTTATTATATTAAAAAATATATAATTTTATTATTTTTATAAATAAAGAAAATAATATAATTTAATATATATTTATAAAATTAGGATTAAAAATTATACAATCTTATTTTATTTAATAATTTAAAAATAAATAAAATTATTTAATTATTTATTTTATTAATAAATAAATTATATTTTATTTAAAAGATAAAAATATCTAATTAAAAATGATACTAAAAATAAATTATGAAATGATGTATCTTTCTTAAAAGATTAGTATTAAAAATAAAAATTAAATGAAAAATAAATTATATGTTTATAATAATAAAAATAAATAAAATATACTTTTTTCTTCTTGTTAAGCCATTGTTTTGATTATCATTCTAAAATAACTATATTTACACTTTAAATTTTTAAATTAACACTTTTAACTGAATCTTATACATTAAGACATTGATTTGGATGTGATTTATATTGGTCTAGATTAAGACACATTGTTATTTTAAAATATCAAAGAAAAATAATGCACTACAGCCAGTACTAAACAATCTTAATTATGTACGTGTGTGTTCATTTTTTCTCTTAAAAAATAATATATATATATATATATATAAAATAATTATATTATATTAATTTTTATAATAAGTATACTTTTTTATTACAGTAAGTAATATTTACAGTGAGTAATTGTTTTACAGACTATTAAAGCATTAAAAATGTTAAAAAAATAAAACATTAAAGTATTAAGTGTTAAATATAATATTTAAAATTATTTCATCATTATTTTTATTTTTTTTCATTCACTTTGTTGATTCAGCATTATTTTTTTTTTCATTCACTGTGATGATTCAGCCTAATTGTATTTCATATTGATTCAGCCTAATCATTGTTTGTATTTGGTATTTTCAATATTGGTTCGGTGTGTCAGAATTGAGAAAAGAGATCAAATAAACATTTGCATGGCAGGTACAGCAATGGTCGGAAAAGATTGACACGTAGCGGAACGAGACCATGAAAGAGACAGATGAATTATTCTTAAATTACTTTTATTTATGAAAAATAAAATTCCTAAATTTGATAACTTTTTTATTTTATTTTAAAAAATACAGCTACTTTTATAATGTGTATTTACATATTTATTATACTAAAAAACATATAATTTTAATATTTTATAAATAAAGAAAATAATATAATTTAATATATATATATATATATATATATATTTATAAAATTAGGATTAAAAATTATACAATCTTATTTTTATTTAATAATTTGAAAATAAATAAAATTATTTAATTATTTATATTTATTAATAAATAAATTATATTTTATTTAAAAGATAAAATTATCTAATTAAAAATGATACTAAAATTAAATTATCAAATGATGTATCCTTAAAAGATTAGTATTAACAATAAAAGTAAAATAAGAAATAAATTACATTTTAATAATAATAAAATAAGTAAAATTTTCTTCTTGTTAAGTCACTGTTTTGATTGTCATTTAAAAAAAAAAAAACATGTTCACACTTTAAATTTTTAAATTAACATTTTTAACTGAATCTTGTAAATTACATTAAGACACATTGCTGTCTTAAAATATCAAAGAAAAATAATGCACTATAACCAGTACTAAACACTTAATTATTTAAAAATAGCGGACAAACATGTACGTGTGTGTTATTTTTTGTCCTAAAAAAATAATATATATATATATATATATATATATATCATCTTTATCTTTATTTTTTAACATTTTTAATACTTTAATAGTCTGTAAAAAAATTACTAACTGTAAATATTACTTACTGTAATAAAAAAGTATAACTATTATAAAAATTAATACAATATATTTGTTTTATATATATATTTAAAAAAATGTAATCATTATTAATTTTGAATACAATTATAAAAAAGCAAAAACATTTATACCCAAAATAATAGATACAAAACACAATTTCTTTATATATAATTATAAATAAACAATTAAATAAAAATTAATATAACATGAACTAAAATTATCTTGTACAAGTCAAGGACAATTAGAATAAAACCAATGATTTTTTTTTTTAAATTAAAAAATTAATATATCCTTTTAAAGATAAATATTAAAGTTACAGTTTAACTTAATAATAATATATATATATATATATATATATATATATATATA
>Ga0209489_106428_pt1 | contig 18909 bp, 3 predicted proteins | sample SiratrowhiteBW_FD_187527 | JGI IMG/M metagenome (GOLD analysis project Ga0209489, IMG submission 187527) | Root nodule microbial communities of legume samples collected from California, USA - Siratro white BW (SPAdes) (version 2) | ecosystem: Host-associated > Plants > Roots > Nodule | place: USA...
ATATATATATATATATATATATATATATATATATATATATATATATATATATATATATATATATAAAGAATTTTTTTATATGCAAATCACTCCGTTTGAAGCCCAAAATATTTGGAGTCTCAAAACAAATATTTCAAAATTAAAAAAAGTAGAAAATAAAAAAAAATGATATAAATAAATTTATTATAAAGAAAACTTGTCTGAAGCATCAACCTAACGATCTTTAAATAAGATTCGTGAATAAGTTTATGTTATTGACAATTATTTTTTTTATCAATAAAAAAGTATTATATATAAAAAAAATATTTGGAATGTTTGAACTCGTATACAAAGCAAAAGAAAAAACAAACATAAAAACATTAGAATGAGGAAATACTCAAGCTTATTTTATTTCCGCATCCTCTTAGACTTCACCATATGGATTCTAATTTCCAATTACAACATTTCAAATACTTATTGACAATTGTTAAAAAATTACTTCAATAATAATTATCGAATATTTATAATAAAATTAATTTACAGAAAAGGACTTTGAAAATACTTATCACTTTTAAATTTAATTATTATCATAATATTAATGAAAAGTTAAAGAAAAAATTTGAAAAATTATTAACAAAACTTTATTCATTAGTAAAATGTCATTACTAATTATCAACAAAAAAAATTTACTACCAAATTATTCATCTCGGTAAATCTGTCAATAAATTAACTAATTTACTGACAGATTTAATCCACCAATAAACCAACAGATAATTTATTTATTGATTTATTCCACGTATAATACTTAATATATTAATAATAATAATAAATATAAATAAATAACAATGATAATATTTATAATTATAATAATAACATTTATATAATAATAATAATATTTCTAATAACAATGATTTTACTAATAATAATAATAATACTAATAATAATATTTATAGTAATAATATTAATATTATTATTATTAATGTTTACCATTATAATATCAATAATAATAATAACAATATTATAATAATAATATTAATATTAATAAAAATTATTATTATTATAATTATAGTAATAAGTATAATAATAATTATAAAATGATAAAAAAATTATTCTAACCGGGTGGTTATGAGTTTTTTCAACGTGCTTAGAGATCGTAGGTTTAAGTCTTTCTTGATTTTATTTTTTTTTTATCAAAATAACTCAATATAAGTCCTCCCTTTTACAAAAAAAAGTCACACAATACTTCAATACTTTTTTAATGTAACTCAGTATATTTTGAAAAAACTAAAAATATCTTTCTTGGATAGTACAATTCGAACACAATTTTTGTACTCAAGATATAAAATCTAGAATTTTCTTTTATTTTAAATTACATAATCTATAATACAAACTTTTTTTATATTTCAGATTATATAATCTATAATACAATCTTGTATTTTAGATTTATAAACTGGAATATAATTTTTGTATTATAGATTATATAATTTGAAATACAATTTTTTTTTATATTTTGGATTACACAATTTATAATATAATTTTTATATTATGAATTAAAAATTGTATTCTGGGTTAAGTGGTAAGGAAGTGTATGGTTTATTTAATGTTTCTTAATAAGGGTAGATGATCATGTCTTTTTGAGTCTATAGAGGTACAAGGAGAAAGTATGGAAGTACTGAAAAAATCAATCTAGTTAGTATCATTACTCGTCCAAACTGGTTATTGTCACAGTATCATTAATTCTAATATTACTTATTGAAAAGATTTGAGGAAAAATATCGAGGAGATCAAACATAATAAGACATAAGTGAGACTCGTATAAAGAATTAATATCACCTTTAATCCAAAATCTATTAGGTTTGTGAGTTTTTTTTCTTATATATTATTCAACTTTCCTATTTTTACTTATTGTAAGACTCACATTTAGATATATAATATAAAGAATATAATGTAACTTTCACTTTTTTTTAAAACTCTCTCCCCATAAAGGAACTGGAATTCCCCCAACATCTTACCCACTATTCCCCGTGGCCTCATTCTTGAATCATGGAAAATGTTTGATTTGAAAAAGTTTTTGAACGATTCACAGTGCTCCTATATTATTTTACTCACATTTTCTTTGTTTTCCCCAATTAGTAGCATGATGTTATAATATAACCCATTATACCTCAGATGGATATAATTTAACCCGTCGAGGATAAAGTTTTCCTTTATTGATTCCATGTTGCAATAATTGTGCATTCTTCCTACAAAACTTCTTAGCAACCATAGTTTCTCATCTTCCTTTAACTTGAAATTCTACTCCTTCCTATTTAAAGTATATAGACTGATTATCAGGTTTTACACCTACTACTTTGACATATGTTTTATCATTTTTCTATTCCACAGTTTTCTTAGGTTGTTTTCCATCCTTCCTTTCACCTTGCATTTTGCTTCTACGCAGTAGTTTATTTTCATATCTCCAATACTTTTGACACATTAACATTGATTTAGGGTTTAGAATTGTCAAGCTTTATCAACTTTAGCTGCTTTTCCAGTTTTTTTAAATTCGATACCCTTATAAATCTTACAAACCCAAATCTTTCTCCCCTCCAAGTTTAGTTTTTTTTTTATCTATGAACACTTCCTCTATTCTTTCTCATCGTTAGAAAATTTTCTACATGTCATATTCGTCAAAATTAATAAGAAAATGAGAAAAAAAAGAGAATGTTCTAGCCATTTGAAGTACAAGTTCTTCACTAATTCATTGTTATACCTAATTTGTAGTTCACTAAGTTGATCAGAAAATAGACTGAAAAAAACCTACTCACCTTCATTATTAAACTAGTAAAAGACCACTAATACGAGAAAAAAAGAAAGCAATAATTCGCACACAAAACAAGAATAGTAGCTTAAAAAAAATCCATAAATTGCAATCATATTAATCACTTTTTATATTTTAAATGATTTTGCTTTTGAATTTCCTTTTCACCAAAGTTTTGCATATAAAGTGGGATTTTTTTTTTCTTAGTTAATAAGTAACAGAAGAAGTGCACGTCTTTATATTAGTTTTGTCTTTTAGTTGAATGTTTTTATAGGATAGATAAGTTTACAAGCTATTTCATTTTACCTTTCAAAATACTGTTAATCAGCATGTTATATATGAAAATTGTTCCGTATCTTCATTTCAAATCTACTCTTAATTACTCCATTCAAATTTTTTCCTGCCTAAGATCATTTTGGAATTGAAAACAAAAAAAAAATAGTAGGAGAAGAAATAAAAGCATATATTTAAGTAATCAATTGTGTAAAAAAATTACATGCATACAATTAAATCCATAAAATAATTAATATAATTGAAATTAAATGCCATCTCTTTATATATATATATATATATATTCACTCTAAATTAATTAATTCATTCATTGTTTGACTTCTAAGTAAATGAAAATTAGTTGAGAGTATTATTAAATACATGTATATAATAATAAGTTGCTGATAAAAAAATGTATTTACTATTTAGATTTTATAAAATTTTATTTTTATAGTCTCTAAAAGTAATGTCGAGTCTTAAAATGGTTAAAGCCATACATTTCCTGAAAAAAGAATAAATCTCTAAAGTGGTTAATGCATTTCAGAGGGGGGAAATAAGCCAAATAGAACCTTTACACATATCTAACAGTTTTTTATATTTATTATGAAGTAAGTATAAGTTGACTTTGTCGATTAGTAATTTAAGAAATTAATTCATTATCAATGAATCTCTTCTTTTAACCAAATTTTATTTCACTTTGAATCTAAAATTTTACTTAAAGAAACTGGAATTTGTTTAATTTTAATCAAATAGATCTATTACTTTGATTGTGATCGTGATTTTATAATTTTATTTTGATTCTCAATTTTCTTTCTCGGTCCACCATTTCAATTCCTCTGCTATTTTCGTCAAGAAAGCAATAACATATTGTTTAGTCAATTTCTATGCTTCTTTCACTTTCTTTTGGTGATTTTTTGTGCTCCCCACTACAAGATCTCTAAGACAAAAGATAACTACATAATTACAAAGTTTGAGCTCCTTTTCAAGGTTGTAATGTAAGGAGTAGGTATAATTAATTTGTTTTTTTTTTTAGGGGGAGAATAGATTGAAGAGTATGTCTAAAACTACAATTACTTCTTTTGCTATAATTAATCAGATAATTAAGATCATTTAAATTAAAGCACTTAAAACGCAAACAATCACTGTAGCTACTCTACTTGTTTCTAATGGTCTTCATAGGAAACATGCAATGGTGTGATAATAGTAAAACAAACACACTGTGTAAGTGGATGGTTAATATTTGCCTATCTTTCACTCAAATTTTCTATAACAGATTGTTGACCACCTTGCTTTATATGTTTAAATTTTAAGTTTGTATTAAATTTGGCATCACTAGTGTGTATTTACATGTTTCACTATAAGATAAAAATTGTTTAGAGACCAATTTTTAGCTACAAAATAAAATGGTTACTAATTGTGATCAAATAGTCACCAAATCAGATTTTGGTTTCTAAATAACTACAAAATAGAATTAATGATTGAATTTAGTGACCAATTAAGTCAAATAATTGGTATCTAACATTAGCTACCAAGGTTTTAGTGACTTATATCATTAGATTCTAAATTGGTCTCTAACTTAATTAGATACCAATTTAGAATCTAATGGCATAGGTCACTAAAACCTTAGTATCTAATGTTAGATACCAATTATTTGACTTAATTGGTCACTAAATTAAATCATTACTTTTATTTTATAGTTATTTAGCAACCAAAATTTAATTTGGTGACTATTTTGGTCACAATTAGCAACCATTTCATTTTATAGCTAAATATTGATTTCTAAATAGCTTTTTGCTTGTAGTATTTTACTTATATTGTGTTTATATCTGAATCCTACATCATAGTATGTTTAGGTTTCTCGTTTTAAATTAATATCAGATATATCTCACTTAAATCTCATTTTTTATTTGCTTTAAATTATCACAAGAGATTTTTACTTTTTTTGTCAAAACATACCGATGATTTAATTCTGGGTTGGTTAAATTTGGTCACAGTGAGTCACTTAATCACTTCCAATTGTCACATGACCACTTAAAAAAAATACTCTTCTTTCATTTTCATCATTTAATTATGAAGTAATGATCTATATTTGTAGTTATTTTTCATCGCAATAAAAAAATATTTGATATACTACTGTATATAAAATGAGAACAAATCATAACACCTCTTATTATCAAGATTAGAAATAATAAATAACTGGGATTAAAATCCATTCATAAATATATAATAACAATAACAACGATAAGTTGCAATGTTTGGATTGTTTTGGGACAAAAGTTAAGATTTTTGTATTTGTGAAAATAATTAATTGAAACTTAATTTAGATGAGTGGGTGAGGTTTTTTTAAGGAATGATGGGGAATTAGTTAATTAAATAGGTATAAATGACAATAATTAATTGGTTTAGTTTCACTGTTATTTTTTTTAATCCACTGGAGACGTTCAATACTGTGACTATATATCATTAATAAATTTCTACACTGTGACAGAAATTAATTGGGGTTAAATGAAAAAGAATTAAATAAGAATAAGGTTGTGTTAAATCATATATATGTTAGTATAAGAGTTAATTGGGCTAAAGCTGCAGAGCCCATTAGTGTGGATAGTGTAGCAAATTGATTTTCCTCCTTTTGATTTGCATTTCCATGGGCCATGTGTGTTGGTAGCACAAGAAAATGACTTCGAACTAAATACTATGTGAAATTCTTAATACAGCGGAATATTCTATTTGAACCAAACTTATAACATTAATTAAATCCAACACTATATTAATAATTAAGGAAAACAGAGGGATTACCTCTTTCTTTCTGTACTATTTTATAAAATAAATGAAAGAAAGTGGGGGCTATATGAAGTTCGGAACCTTAAAACTTCATTAACATTAACCCAATGGTAAATATGTAAAATTTAAAAAATAAACTATCCACTAGACAATTATTATTTAAAAAATATATATATATTATTTGCCCTATTCTTATTAGGCATTGAACCTTTAGTTTACTATTGTCTTCACTCCTCTAATTTAGCCTCCTAAAATGTTTTGAATACGAGTTAGATACTCTGTTCTGGAAAAAGTAAGTTACTCATAAAAAGACACAGATATTATTTTGATGGTGGGATTCTACCAATTCGAACCTAATCGCGGATCTTATACGCAAACAAAGATGATTTGTCCGCATAACTCCTTCATCTCACTTTTTTTTTTTTTTTATTGCAAGGGGATCGTATAAAGTGTTTTTTATAATAAAATAATAATTTATCATATTTTTTTAACTTATTTATAACAATATATATATATATATATATATATAATAAATATCTATTTGGTCTTTAATTACATTTCAAAATTTTAATATTTTGAAACTTAAAATTATTATTATTATATTACATATATGGCAGTAAACTGTGTTCTTGAACAAATTATCTTTCCGAAAGTTTTACTGTATTTTTCCTCAGCATCATCCATTTCACTTCTAGTTAAAAAGTATTTTTTTTATCATAAATAAGATTTACCTTTTAATGAAATTTTTCTTACAAAAAAACAAACAAAATATTTATGGAGAATATATAGCAACTTTTAGGATTACACACACATTACATGTTGGGTATAAATACTAAGATGGAGTGCATTGGTTTCGCAGATAAACAAAAGCAAGCACAAGCAGCTTCACTTCTGATACACATATATTGTGTAGAAGAGAGAAGAAAAAGATGGGTGCGTGGTTGAGAAATGCAAGACCCTATCTGATGTTACTGGCAGTTCAATTTGGATCTGCTGGCATGTTCATATTTGCCATGGATGCTATAAAGAAGGGTATGAGCCATTATGTGTTCATCGTCTATCGTAACGCCATCGCCTCTATAACTCTCGCTCCCTTCGCCTTTGTTCTTGAAAGGTATCTTCCACTATGCTTTTTTAATAAATACTTTTTAACTCACTTTCACCTCTATATTTTCTCATCTAATATTGTTTATTATGCAGGAAAGTTCGGCCAAAGATGAGTGTTCGCATATTTTCAGAGATTATGGCACTGGCTTTCTTCGAGTAACCATTATCTTTTACACTTACAAATATATATGAAATTCAAGTTTGAGATATTTAGTTATATGGTGTTACTTGCAGGATAATACTGGATCAGTGCTTCGCCCTCTTGGGCATGAAATTCACCTCAGCTTCTTTTCTATCTGCTGTCATGAACTCCGCACCTTCTGTTACTTTTGTCATGGCTGTTCTTCTAAGGTGCGTAGCTAGGGTGAATCACCATAAACACCAAAGGCTTAAATGATGGTTCAACCCTCATTGGTTTACTCAAACTCTTATGTTAAGAAGAGAAGGAACAAATATGGAAGGAAAATAGATACAGATAATGCATTTTTTTCTGCTTCATTCAAGAGAAAAAACAAACGGAAAGATAAAATTGACTTTTAAAACTAAAGATTCAAAACAAAAAGAATCATTTTTTATTAGTTCTATGTTCTTAAAATGGCTCCAAAGAATCTAAACACGACGTTAGAAAAGTCTAGTTTCAAGTTGCAGAAGTGCTAAATGCTTAGTACGAGAATATATATGATTTAGAAAGAAAAAGAAAAGAGATCGAATTTTTTTTTAGATCATGATACTTATCTAATACTTATAAAAATAACGAATGTTAGAACATTTCTTTTATTTTAAATAATGTCTTCTGAAATATAATTTTCAATTCTAAACTTATAATTGAGATCTATAGTGGAATTTTAAAACTTTTTTAAACTTGATATGACGTAACCTTGGTCTGAAGTGATGTCCTTTCTTGTTAACTTTTTTTTTTTAATTTAAAAAGATAAAAGAAAAAGAAAAACTTCGAAAAGAAACAATGAATTAAGGAAGCAAAGAAAAACTTTTACAATCTTTACGAATTAAATTTAGAATTTCAGACTAAGTAAATAGTTTTTGTTAAGCATTTAATGATGAAGAACAAACAGGTAAAAACCTAATCGAACATGTCAAGAATCACATTTTAAAGCAAATTATTTTAGATACATGTTTTAAAGTTTATTTTTTACTTTTTTTATTTATTTTAAGAAATATTTATGGATCAGCAATAAGTATTTATAAAAGTAGTATCGTCATGTACCAGTTCCATTGTCATGACAATGGGTATACGTGAAACGAAATTGTCTATATAAAATATAACAAGATATTATTACTGTCATTTTTCATATTTTGTGAAATTATTTTGGTAAATAATTTATGAAATTTTATAAATTCATATAAATATTAAAAAAAACTCATTTTTTTGAATTATTATAAACAAATTCAACCAAACGTGAAATGTTTTTATAGTAAATAATTAAGATTACAAGTCTTTTAAAGTCGCATAATATTTTTATGTTATACTAATATTAATCATTTACGTAAGAATTGGTAGTCAATATTTATACTCAAATTGAAACATTAAGAAACACGAATTCTCTATTTTACGCATCAAGTTCTTAAAGATTTTATAATTTTTATGAAATAAGAATAATTTTATGGATGACAAATTAAAAATATTTATTTCATTAAAAGATTTTTATTTTTATTGCATATGATTAAAAAAGGAATGAACATTTATGAAGTATCAAAGGTAAGTATAGTGGAACATTATAAAGGAATTTGGCAAATCTACAGTGAAAAAAGTAAATTAACAAAAGAATAGTTAATATTGTACATATTCTTAATTTATTTTTCTTATTTTTTTATCAACGACCTAGCATGCGAGTTGACTTTAACATAATCACAATCTATTGTTTTCTTCGGATCTGATTCCATAAAACAGAGTTTTACAGCTGCATATATATCTAGATATACACAGCATGACAAAAGAACATCTTTCTTTATATTTGTCAAAGACTAAGGAAACCAGAGAATCACACACGTAGCTTGTTACAATGAACAGGTTGGAGCACATGAAGATGAAGGAGGTGGCATGTCAAGCCAAATTGATAGGAACAATAGTAACTTTTGGAGGCACCTTGCTAATGGCACTTTACAAAGGCCCTGTACTTAGCATGATGAGATCTTCAACAAGCCATAGCCAACCTCAGAACGTGAACAACCCTACCGGTAACCACTGGATTCTGGGGACATGTTTCCTCCTCATTGGTTGTGCAGGTTTTTCTGCGTTTTACATATTACAAGTAAGTAGCTACACAAACTCACTATAGGCTTGATATGTGTTTAAGCTTTTAAGACTTTTCCACGTAATGAACTAGTATTGAACTCTCCTTTTATGCTTAAGTCCATAACATATTTCATCTTATTAGCATAAAATAAGGTTACATATATGATATCCTATGGGAAATGATGCATGGTTTGGTGAAACATATGTAGACCATAACATTGAGAAAATACCCGACAGAGATGTCCCTGGCGACTTGGGTTTGCTTCGTAGGTGCACTTCAAAGCTCTATTGTAGCAGCCATCGCAGAACGCCACCACCCTCATGCATGGGCCATTGGCTGGGATACACGACTCTTTGCTCCTGCTTATGCGGTCAGTGATTTTAATTTGGATATATGGTGCTTATAGGTAACCATATTCTTAAATTGCATGTTCTTTTTATTTATTTTTTAATCTTATGTTAGTATTAACTTATTACAGGGAATAGTTACATCAGGAGTTCAGTATTACATACAAGGTATGGTTATAAAATCGATGGGCCCAGTTATTGTGACTGCTTTTAATCCACTTCGTATGATCATTATTACCACATTGGCCTGCATCATTCTATCTGAGCAACTCTACCTTGGAAGGTACTACAAATTAAGTAGCAAACACTACAATATGATCCTTTTCTCATCTCATGTTTTGTCATCTTTTGAAAATATATTAACCTTACAATTCAATATGATATCAGTGTCATTGGAGCAATAGTTGTGGTTCTTGGGCTATATCTTGTTGTGTGGGGAAAATCTAAAGAATGCCAGCGACGAATGCTACCATCCCCTGCAAAGGATAACTTTCCAGAAGACCAACGACAGCTACCTGTCACAGCTCCTAGGAATGATACCAATGATAATAAGGGCTAAGTAATGTTTCCACGTCGATAATAAAGCTTGATAAATGCCATTATGAAAAGAGTGATGTGGAAGACACAATATCAAAATGAGAAAGTCAGAAAAAATAGTAGAAAGTGATGTAGCATGCACGTTCAATTATTCACACTGATCTAAGATTCTAAGGTGTATGTCATCAACATGTTATACCATGCAATTGGAGTTGTAAGTGGAATGACGATTGATGGAATTTATCATGTAAGGAGGGGTCACCTGATTTGTTTTTGATTCACCTTATATACTCAGCTTCAAGCTTATCTCATTACGTATTCAACTTTTGAGTATTCCATTTGAAAAAACAATTGTTATTCCGTTAGGGTTTGAGATTCTGACACAAATCTAATAATAAATTTGTAGTACATACATTAAGCATCCACCCTATCCCACTTAATTACTAATTAGTGTGAAAAATGATAGACAAGCCCAAATAGGAATGCTGAAGGCCCAAGAACCAGCCATCACACCACCCGTAGAAATGGACCAGTCACGATTAAACTTCAATAACTCATTCAATTTACATGTACGTTTTTTTTATATAGTTTTTCAGTTAAAATTATTAGTTTTGCTTCAGTAATTTGTGTAATAAAAGTTTGTAGTAAATGGTTTTAATGAAGTAAAACTTCTATTCTAATTGCCATACGTCAAATGCATCTAATTTTATCCTTTAATAAACTCATGCATCATTTCAAGAAAAATAGAGACAATTATTTACCGTATATTTTTTTGTTAAAACCCATAACTTTTTGTCGTCTAAAATTTTTATATGAAAACCCTGTAAGGAAATATAATGGAACAAAATTTGTTTTTCTCCTTTTAAACTTTATCAGATTGACTCATGACAGATTGGGTGCACATTCAAGGCATGTATTATCATATTGTAAACTGAGCATTAGAAAAAGATCTTAAGTGTTAGTAAGACTAATATGCCCTTTAGTTGATAAGGGGACACCAGAACTTTGAACTTTTGGTCTCTTAAATTCGTTTTCTAGTAACCAAGACTATCTATGAGGGAGTCGAGGGCAAGACCTCTATAAATATAATTGATTTTAGATTGGGAAGATATCTGAACTCAATGACTTAAAGTTACTTACTTTGAAGTAGAGCGCGTATAAAAGATGGTGTGTAAATAACTCTCAAGAAAAATACATCCCTTCTAAGGCTTTTTACTTAATTAATTAATGTTTGAGATTAAGAGATTTTAATTGTTCTGAAACTTAATTCTGAATTATGGTATGTCTTTTATTTGTTCCAGAAATTAAATTTCGCAAGAACCACTTAAAAAGGAATAACAACGTTTCCGATTTTCGTTTATGGAATATATATTTGCATTTTGTAACTTATTTTTTTGGACATAACAAACCTGATTTACTAAATTTCATAAACCATTTTCAATGAGCAAATAAAAACAATGCTCCGATCACCGCTACAAAAACAACCTCTTACCACACCCTTTTAATTTGGTTATTTAAGAACTAATTTAATACAAAATACTGTGAGAATCTTCCAAATTTTGTGAACTTTTCAACATCCGTTATTATATTAATTACTTTCGCATTAAATCTAGTTTATTTCAAATACCTTTCATTTGTAAGCCTAAATTTGTATCATTCGTTTTTCTTGTTCTAATATAAGGGTCCCTTTTCTTCTCTTCACACGCTGTAAAAGACGACACTTTAGGGGTTGGAGCGGGAAGCCCGAAGATGAACATATCAACTTACACATCACTCCTCCTGCACACTCAATCTTCATTTCTCGGCCCATCCATGCATCATGATGTTCTTCATTATTCCACGCTTGAATAGAGGAAGGTATTAATCACTCATACACTCTTCTTCAAAGTTGTATAAGAACAAAGTTTGTAGAAGTTGAATGGAAGAAAAAAAACTAAAACAAATTGTCTTCCATATTTTTTTAAATCACTCACCAATATAATTGAGAATATTTAAGTATAAAATAACAATATAGAAAAGTTAAATGATTGAAATAAAGAATATTAATTGTTTCATATTAATTTGGCTGAGTTTTATATTCGAAATATGAATTTACCGATTTACTTTTAAATAAACATAAATGTAAATAGGTATAAGATTAAATATCATATAAATAGTTATATGGAATAATAAAAAATAGTTATATCATATAAACTTAGATATATTTTTCTAATAAAAGTAATAAAGTGCTTCAATTAATATTATAAAAAAATGTAAAATATTAATAAAAAAATTATTGTCAGAAATTTATTTATCGGTAAAATGTCATTATTAATAAAAAAATTATATTAAATTATCTGTCAATAATTACTGATAAAAAAATTTGTTGCTAAACTATTATTGTTGATAAATTAACCGTCAATTTAATGGATTTAATCCATCAGTAAATTGTCTGTCAAGTTATCAATAGATTTATTCTATTGGTAATTCGTCGATTGAGTTTCAAATTTTTTAAATTTTTTTAAGATGGTTGGAGATCCCAACTGTCGTAGTTTTTTTTAAGATGGTTGGAGACACTTTTAAGATGGTTGGAGATCCCAACTGTCGTAGTAACTCCTTACCACAGCGGTTCGAGATCTCAACCACTGTAATATTTTCGTCTAATCACTATACATTGTTTATTAACATAATGTTTTCAATCCATGCATTATTTGTCTTTCCCTCTCCCTCTCGCGTCATGATGTTAAGTCTCTAGATGTTAAGTCTCTGGTGCATTCTCTACCCTTCTCACTCACGCTCATTTGGTTGGTTCATTTGTTGTCTTTATTTACTTTCTTCAGCATTTTCGACACATGATTTGGTAACTTTTTTACGTTGCAGGTTTTTGAGAATGTTATATGCTTGATGCGTGATGTTTTCTTCACCGCAAATGCTTGGTTCGACACTCCTTACGATTCTCTTTACAATAGGTTAGCAATTTTGTAAAATTCATTAAAAATAGTTATAAATTTGCTTTTTACCCAAATTTGTTATCAACAACTTAATTTAGTGTATATTTGATGATAAAGTTTTTACATTGTATAGATTTATCGTACATTTTGAGTTGCAAAAATTTAGGACAAAGAAACTTAAACGACCATAACTTTTGATAGAGCTCGGATTGAGACGCTCCAAAATTGAAAGTTGCTCGAGATTGCATAACGAACCTCGTGAGCAATATCTAGAGGGGATTCGAATTTCAAAATTTTTCCAAAATTTCATCGTTTACTATTTTCTTTATTCTTTTAATATTTTTACATGTATTTCTCTATTTCACATATCTATAATTATTAAAAAATTCTGAAAATTATTATGGTATTTTCTTGTATGGATTAGAGATTTATCAAAGAATTCTAAAAAATTTTAAATTTTAAAAAAAAAAATGAGATACTACAACGGTTGTAATCGTTGTTATGTCTCTCTACTACCGTGGTACCTTTGTAATCGTTGTTATGTCTCTCTATTACCGTGGTACCTCTCTACAACCGTTATAATATCTCCTTTATGAAAAAAAATTACTTTTGACATGCTAATTGGATTGATTTATTATAGAATTTTTTTAAAAACTATAATGATATCTCATATATATTATATTAATTATACAATCGATGTCAAATAAAATTTACGATCAAAACAATGTTATATACTTTCCTGAACTACTGAAAATGTGATTTTTCTAAACGTGAATTTGTGAATAAAATATTGATCAAAGAAGATGTATGAAATGACAAAAGGATATTATATAAGATCATGACACATATGTGACGTCATTTATTTGTTTGATGAGGATAAGGCTTCAAATTTTTGAATGCAAGAGGTCTCCGGTGTTAAAATTTTGAATATCAGGGAATCATAAATAATATTATATACGATAAAATGTAAAATATTACATGATTTCATAAAACACTTTACCTTTTAATTTTTTAATTAAGAACATTCTGCTAAAACATAATACAAAGTTACATGATCTAATTAATAAATCCGAACCAGTGGCATAAGTATCGAATTCACAATCCCAAATTGGGTTTAGAGTTGGAGAATTATTCTTATAAGAATAGGAATAGGAATAGGAATATGATACCTGTCATGAACCCAAAGGATCATATAAAATGTGAATATCTTTCATATTAACTAGAAAAATGGAAGTAGCGGGATTCCATCACTATATGGGTTACAAACTGTGTGTCCCTCCTCTGATATGGATCATTTGTAGTTGAAATTTGAGTTGCACGGATTCTAATAACTATATGTACTGTCAGTTATTATTCTTTCATTAAACAGACTTAATATCTTAATGATAAATATCTCCGCACTTGGTCTGATCAAGTTATACGATCGAGTTGTTGCAAACTCTACTCTATCATGTTCAATTTGTAAACAAATCTGACACTCTCCACCCAATAACTATGTTATTCGAATTTCTATAAAACAGTTTTTTTTTAACACCAAAAAATAAATGAATAATAAAAAAAGCACTTCAGGATGTTCTAACCCTTATACACAATATTGCATCAAAAAATAAGTATTTAAGGAATTCACCTTTCTAAACCTACTTATGCACTTCTCTTTAGAATACCAAAAATAAATAAAAATAAACATAAACAAATAAAATACACACAAAAAACTAAATTTCTGTTAACAATGAAAGGGTGTGTATAAATATACCAGTTTTCATAAGTCCTAATGCACTCAAAAAACCAAAAACAAAAAACAAACAAAAAAAAAACTTAAACGAATGGATTTTAGATTTTTATTAAAAAGGTTTTATTGTTTATTTTATCATTTCCTTTTTTATGTGAAATTTAAATTTTATTAAATTTTTTCTTTTGTGTCAAACTTAATCTATCTATATATACTTTAAAATTAACTATTTTTCTAATTTTCATCCTTTCAACCTAAATCTCTTAATATATATATATATGTGTGTTTATAAAAAAAATTTATACTCATAAAATGTATACATGTGAGCATCATTAGAAAGAAGAAATTGAGATCTAAAGAAGAAAAAAAACTTACTCAAAATAAAAATATGACCAATTTGTTATCTTTTATCCATAAAATAATAAGAAGGTGTTTCATGATTTAAAAAAAAAAAAAGTAGAGAAAATATGAAAAAAGGAAGCTTATAAAAAATAAAATTTGTAAAATAAATTACTAAATAAATAACATTGTAATTTATATACTAAACGTAACTTAAAATTTTAATCTTTTAATTTTTGAAAATCATCCTTATTAGACACTATAATTGGTTCTTAACATAAATTGTGGATTTTATTGAAATGTGTTCCCTTTAGTTTTAATATTGGTTTAGAAGAATTATAGAACTAAAGTACAAAATACTGCTAAGAATGTGAAACAAAGAGTGTTTGAAAACGCAAACTAGAATGAAGAGAGGAAGGACCCGCGGTTTTTCATCAAAATGGTGTAATCCTACTGTCAATCTATTTTACTTTTCATAAATTGTCCTTGGCTTCATCAAAGTCGTTAATCTTTGCCTTTTTATTCTTTTTTAACACTAGTATTCAACTATAGCATTACCTACGAGTTTGGATATAAAGATTAGTTTACTCTTTTAAAATTAGTTTATGTAGCATGGATAAATTTCTCAACAAGGTAAGGTTACAACTTGGTGTCTCTATTGAGAGAAACTATTTGCCTTGCAAAATATATTAATATACATATGTAAATATTGAATGACATAACTAAAAAACAATTAAGAAATATATTCAAAAAGTATGGGATAAGAAATTGTAAATTATAAACTTTATAACACGCGTAAAAGATAGCAATTATTACACTAGTGTTAAATTTAAATAACAGGTCAAAACTCTTTAGTATGAAAAAAATAGTTAGCTAAACAGTGATTTGGACCAACACCGACAACTGCATTTGCTTACTATCATGTGCATACAAATTAGTAGTCCAAAAGTTTGTAAAGTTTTACTTTTATCAAATAATATGATCAATGCTTTGCCTTTTCTGTATCTTCATATGCCAATTATTAGCCAGTATCTAAAATTCACTGTTCTGTTTTGGATTATGTTACTTTTAAAAACATTAACGCCCAGTTATTATTAATAAAAATATGTTTTATTTGGTTCTACTTTCCACATCCATGTTTCTCTTCCTACGCTCCATTCAGAAATTCTCATATAAATTTTCAGGAAAAACATTAAACCTTGTTTGAATTTAAAAAAAAAATGTTTATATAAGATTTATATGCATATTTCTATATATATATATATATATATTGTCGGAGTTGTCTCTTTAGACATATATTTGTATATACTCATATTATAAAACAATATTTTCTAGCACCTCTTAAATAAACTTTAATTTTATAGACCTTACAATTTACAGGCTACATGAACCCAGATGCTCATGTACAAAATATACTTAAAAGAAATTATCATATATTATTCACACCACTTCAGTCTAAATATAATTAAAATAAAAAATTTAATCCAAATACAAAAATATTAAATATTAAATTACATGATAAAATATAAAAGAATTTCAAAATAAGATAAAATATCATTAACTTTTTTAATTCAATATGTTAATCCAATAATGTTTAAGTTTGAGTCTCATTATTGTTTTTAATATGAATATTGTGGATAGTGTGCGAATTAAACTCGTTTACTATGCGAATAGTGCAAATTGAATATAAAAAATTCACACAATTTTTTTATAAGTGTATTGGCTGTAAAGCATACAAATAATCTGATTCTTTTTGTAAAAACACTTAACTCTAGTATTGATCTATCTATAAGACATAAACTTATTTATTTTTTCTAAATTTTTCTAGTCAACTTTTTGATTTATATGAGTTGAATTAAAAATTTAGTTCTCTAACTTTTAAGAATAAATAAATTTTAGTAACACTTCTTATTTTATAGCTTTAAAGTTATATATTAAATATTTTTTAATTAGTTAACCATCATTTAACGAAAGAATTAAACTTTTTTAATATTTTTATATTACAATTTTTCTTTCTATCTTTTTAGCAATATTATTTATTTTTATTTCATACTTTTTCCCCCCATTGATTTTTCTCTACAAAACAAATTTTATAAACCTTAATTTTGTGAAAAAATTTAATGACTTAAATATTATAAACTTCTAAGAATCCTTTCATCTTTAATTTCATTACCTTAAGAATAGCAATTAACAAAACCCTAATTAGATACCATGCCACTGTTTGTGGTTAGTTTAGCTTTGACATTGTATTGTATATATAAACAACTGAGATCCGTACCCATAAAGTAAAATAAGATCCATTCGAATTGTCAGCACTGATTTGACTTGAGACAGATTGATAAATGCTAAGCATTTTATATTCTCATTCATGGAAGAATATGAATAAATAAATCACAGTATCTTCAACCACAATTTGGAAAAGGAGATGCGGACAATAGAGCATATGTTATTATAGAAAGTATATAGTGTATTTAGACTAATCAGACTCTTCATTAAAAATTAATCATGGATAATACTAAGAAGCAATGAACTGATATAAGTATAATGAATCAAGCATGGAATAATGAATTAGTTTCACATAAACATAAATAGTGTATAATAATGAATTAAATTAGTATTTGGTAGTGCTTTCTCAATATTTTTGCATGGTGGGTGGGATTCCACCAACCTTAACCTCATTGCAAGATGGAATCCAAACACGAAACCACCACCTTTAATTTCTGGGCCATCACACCCACAAATTTATGCTTCCTTCCTAACCATTATTCGTATAAATAATAAATTCAAAACCCACAGTTTTAGCCACTAATGTATCCACCACCACAATGCTTATCTCGACTATAACAATCATTCTGCTATTCTAAACCCTACTTGTTATAATTAACAACATAATTCATCTATTTTTATATACTAAATTAGCTGTTACACTTTTCTTAAGCTGATGTAATCTTTGAAATTTGAAATTTAAAATTAAGTAATCTCCTATCTCTATTAGTTTTTAAAGATAAGTTAATTTGTGATATTTTTTACTATTTAAATATTCTATGGATATTTTGTTTATTAATTTATATCAATGGATAATACATCACCTTTTTGTTACATTTTGTTGATATCGGATGGAATTTTACAGTGAGAGGATTAATTTAAATAATTGAAAATGTAAAAATTGAATTAAAGAGACCAAAATTGAACATGATTTAAAATACACTAAAGAATGTTTTGATTACCACAATGAATTTTCATTAATCTCACTGAATAAAATCATATTATCACTATTAAAACGTTACTTTTATTTCGTTTATTTAAAACTTCTCCATGAAACTTTCTTAAAGAAATAAAAATCATCGTTTAAATCCTGAAATATGAACTGTCACGTTAATCTCTAAAAATAATAAAATTCAAAATAAACCAACCTACCGTCACTTTAGTTTCAAACCAAATTATTTATTATCACTTAAATTTTCAAAAACTCAATAATGTTATGACTTAAGTCACGTGTGACTTTTTGAATATCAAACTATAGCAAGTGACCCATTATAATTTGAGAAGAACAAATTAAACATTTACTCAACTTTTGAATGAACATGAGAACGTTTTCCATGCCTTCAAAGAACTGCTGAAGATAAGTGAAAGGACATTTTTATATTTTCATCTTATTGTGATAAACGTTGATCCACACACACTTGATTAATTACATAAATCTATCAGTTTTCTTATGCGTTGAATCTCATGCGATACATGCATGAGCAGGAACAAGATTTGTGGAAACAGATTTCAACAATTTTCTTTAAATTCTATGCATCTTTTTTTTTTTTTTTTTTACAACAGCACATGC
>Ga0209489_106431_pt1 | contig 18903 bp, 7 predicted proteins | sample SiratrowhiteBW_FD_187527 | JGI IMG/M metagenome (GOLD analysis project Ga0209489, IMG submission 187527) | Root nodule microbial communities of legume samples collected from California, USA - Siratro white BW (SPAdes) (version 2) | ecosystem: Host-associated > Plants > Roots > Nodule | place: USA...
AAATCGATTTATTTCACCACTGCACCTTAAATCTTTTATCATTGAGATTCAGAAAAGGTTTTCTATTAACTAAACTGTTTTCAGTGTTTTAAATTGACAAAAATCTTTTAAAGTTCAATTCACCCCCCCTCTTGAACTCAGCCAAATATATTTTCAGATAGTTTACCCCAGAAAACATAGTTGGTTTATTAATAGATGCACCTTCAACAAAAGGTAACTTATTCTCGGCCATGGATCGAAAACTTGACTAGGATTCAAGTCCTAACTCTGATGCCAATTGTAAAATAAGGTTTAGACCGAGTTCAACAGGGGGTGAATTGAACTTTCAAAATCTTTTCACAAATATAAAATGTTATTGAAGTAGAGAATGAAAATTCTTGATTCAATTAATCAACTCGTATAATTCTGGATTGTCCAATAAATAATCAATTATGCACAGCAGAAGTTGTTAGAAATTAATCCAGAATCAAGATGATTAAACACAGTCCAGTAGTTTTAAAGAATGAACAATAAACTAACCCAAAAGCACAGTTGATTCAGATATGCGTAAACAGATTCAAATATGTGTAAACAGATTCAAAGCACAAACATACACCCAGAAATTCTTAGTGAATAGCAAGATACACTGATTAGTTTATTAGACGAATGAAAGCAAGTAATAAAACGATCAAGAAGAGAGAAGAAGAGAGAAGAAGAAATCAAGAACACAAAGATTTATCCTGGTACACTCTTTCTCAAGGGCTACATCCAGTCCTTTGCAAACTAGCAAAGATTTTCACTAAACAAGATCACAAGATCAGTTTACAACCCTTGCTCCCAACAAGTTATCACTGCTCCCGCTAGTATACACTGCTCCCCGCAACACTCACACCTCACTGAACCCCTCAACTAGTGTGAAATCAGTGTAGAAACCTACTGCACAAACACCACTTGCAACCCGCAAGCAAACACTGCTCCCCGCAGCACTTACACTCTACTGAACCCTTCAGTAGTTGTGAAACCAGTGCAGAAACTCACTACACCAACTCAATTACAAACCAAGTAATTAAAAACAACAAACAGATTACAAGAAAATGTAAGATCAACAATTGATCACTCAGTACTTCTACACATAACATATTACAATGACTAAAGATCAGGTGTAGAAGACTTAGCTTTGGTCCAGAACCAAAGTCACAAGAACCTCACTCAAGGATGCTTCAAGATTCACGTTCTTTGAGGTTTCTTGTTTGAAAAACTTTGTCAAAGATGATCGCACAAAAGGGGCGCTTTTCTCTCAAGGAATTCTCAGCAATGAGTTTTTCAGAAATCTTAAAAGTTGTTAAAAAATGAATGTGTCAATTCCTTTATATAGCCAAATCAGTTTTAAAACAACTTAGCTGTTACTGTTTCAATTAATTGAATAAACCATTCAATCGATTGAATTGACCGTTAGAAGACTTAGTCAAAGATTCCACGTGTAACAGAAATAATTGTCACAATTCAATCGATTATTTCAAGTATTCAATTGATTGAAAATATTTTCAACAAAAAACAGTTTAGGCTATTTTTCTTAAAACCAATTTAACAAAAACAGTTTTAATATTTGTGAATCTCTTAGCACCTCAAGAATGATGAACCATGCCTCGAATGATTAATAACGAAGCCAACATCAACGCACAAACCCAACCCAACTTAAGGTCCTAGGACCGAAACACCCGACATCTTCATGTTGACCCAAAGTCATTCACTTGAACAATTCTGGTCCAGGTTGCACTAGTAGAAAAAAGACGTTTATCGTTAGTTCTGAGAGACTTTTATCGTCGGGTCCCGAATCGACGTTGACCCAGGAGACGTTGAAAATGATGTTGGTTAAATAACCGATGTCACATAGTCCACCACCACCTCGGTTTGGACCAGGAAACCAACGTGGTGCTTTGCTAAAATCCACAACACCATGTCGGTTGTTTGGCTAAAACCGACGTGGTGTTGTCATTTTTAAAAAAAAAATTATAAATTGATAAATCTCTAATAGATACAAAAAAACACCACAAAAAATTTTAAAAGTTTTTAACAAATGGAGATATGTGAAATCAAAGGCTACAATCTAAAAAAATGGATGAAAAACAACAAAAAAAATAAAAAAGAAACCCCATTTCGAACAACTTTCATTTTTGGAGCGTCTCAATCCGAGCTCTCTATCAAAAGTTATGGTTGTTTAAAGCTTTTTCATCCTAAATTTTTGAAACCCTAAATCTATGATAAACCTATACAATGTAAGAACTTTACCATCAAATATATACTAAATCAAGATGCTGATAAAAAATTTGGGGCAAAAATAAATTTTTAACTATTTTTAATGAATTTTACGAAATTGCTAACCTCTTACTAGGGGTGTCGAACCAAGCATCCAACCGAGACTGTAAAGAAGCTTGCGCACACCAAACGAACGTGGAAGAAACCCAAACGAACACTACTAAAATCACAAAACGCAAACAAAAAGTCAATAAAATACCACAATCAGTGAAAGCAAACGAACATGGAGGAGAAAGGAACAACTAAGGATACCTTGAACGAAGCTTAAAACGAAAATGGCACCGTTTAAACGAAGCTCTCGACGTAAATGAAGGACCAAGAGTGAAATAGAGTTGAATGGAGAACCTAAAGAGCTCGAAATAGAGCAAAAAGATCGCAGAATAGTGAACCGAGAACACGCACACAGTGGAGGAAGAAGAAAAGTGAAAGTAAAAACGCGTGGGGTGGGTTAAAACAAACATAATCACGTCGGTTATTAGCTTATAACCGATGTTGTGTTGAACCCTAATTTTACCCAAAATCCACCCCAATTCACCCCACAATGTCGCTGCACACATGACATCGGTTATTGGGACAAAACCGATGTCATTTTTCCTCCACATAACGTCGGTTGGCCTCTCCCAACCGACGTTAGCCACTCATCGCAAAAAAAAGTTAAAATTTAAAATTTTTATTTTTACAGTGTTTTTGAGAACAGTTGTAAGTGGTAACCGACGTCATCTATGTATAACAATGTCGGCTTATTACAAACCGACGTCATAATGTTCATTTATTTACAAAAATACCACCACATTTTTGGCAATGTTAGGTTTTGGTTTAACCGACATTATATTGACGACGTAGAAGCCCTTTTTTTCTACTAGTGTTGGTTCCAATAGATTCTTCATGAAGCAATATCTTCATCAACTCACGTGCTTAGCATTAAGCTAACATAGTCCAGATTAATTCCATCAGAACTTCAGCAAGCTATGGTCTTTGTTAACTTCATCAAATCACATGCTTAATATTGGTGCTAACCACTTATTTGGTCCATCTTTATTTTACCATCTATTCTTTGATTTTTTTTTTACGTCACATACATGGTTGAATCTATCAAACATGTGGTAGATATTTAGGCCTACAATATATTTCTTATGCCTTAGGATTGTTTTATCTCCTTTTATTCTGTTGTTGTCAAGGTTTTACTAAAGTTTTATAAATCTAGTAGACCAAGTTTTTTTTTATTTTATATTTTATTACAATCTACTTTATTTATTGGATTCGTAATGTTTATTTTCTAATATAATTATGAGAAATGATATAAACATCGTGAACTCGAAGTGAATCACGATGCTATTCGTTTATAAAGTTTTGTTACATCAAACTAAATCATTTTCATAATATTTACACTTAGGTTTTAATAACTTCTCAAAAAGTTGTCATTTCACATTTAAATTGAATTATTTAAATAAATTCAATTATCAAAATTAACTTTTATACTATATCTTTTTATACATTAGAAGCAACTTAGACGTCTAATTAACTTATTCACAAAAAAATATTGAATATTATCATTTGAAGATGAGTGAAACCCACTAGTCAAAAGCATTTTAACATTATCTCACCAAAAAATCACTCACAAATGATAATTTCATGAGTAATAATTGGAATGTAATGATCTCACTCGTTGCTAGTGTATATAAATAAAAATTATTCATAAATGACAGTTTCAAGTAATGGAATGCAAAACTATTTCAAGTGTTACGAATATAAATAAAAAGGTAGCATCATTAGCAAAATCTTTGAAAAATGTGTAATGAAATGTGTAAAGCAATTAATTATGTGATAAATTCATTAAAAGACAATTACTTCCTGCACAATACAATTTGTATAATAAACTTGACAAATTCTTAAAATGTTAAAGATGTCATTATTGTTTTTATTTTAAAATTTATTTATTATATAATTTTTTCTATCTCCCACACTCAATTGAGTCTTTCTTAACCGGTGTAATTAAGAAAAAAAAGATATTAACAAATTATAAATTATAAATATCTCATTTTAACAAATTAAAATTGTAAATATCTTAATAATAAAATATTTTATTTTAGCAAACTCTTAAAAATTAAAATAACCATTAATATTTAATTGATTAAAATAACAAAAATTTATATTATATAATAAATAATAACCATTAATATTTAATTGATTGAAAAAACAAAAATTTATATTGTATAATAAATAATTGTTCATATTTATCGTTAATTTAAAACGTATTATGATAGAGATATTTATGAGTGTGTGAAAAAATAAAAATTATTTAATATATAAATTTTTAAATAAAAATAATAAAAACATTATTAATATATTAAAAAATATTTAGTACAGAAAATAATTAAAACGTGAATAACAATGCAATTAAGCAAATATAAAACTATTATGAGTCAAAATTGTGCTAAGATGTTGTGTGAAGCACAAAGAGTACCAAATATTTTTTGTGACCGAAGAGTGATATAAATTACATGAGGTGCAAAGAGACCCACATGCACCAAAATCCTCTGAATGGCGCAAGTTCAAAGATCCCACTTCTCTTTTGTCCTTTTCTCCGAATTTAAATTAAGAAAATTAGCAAATTATTAAAAAAATCTGTATAATGCTACGTGTTCCAAGTCCACTACCACCCTCAACGTTGAAACTTACTTGAAGCCAGAACATCCTAGTACCACCTCTGGGATCTCTGAGGGTCTCTCTGTTGTCTCAGGTATGCAACAATCTTGCATCTTTCAATTGGTAATGTTATTATTCTGCAAGTTATCTCAACTGGGCACGTGATTTTGCTTCAAAATTTGATTGAACTTGATCTTTCTTGCAGTCTCATTGCAAATCAAGAGTCAAAGGGTTAAATTAAATTACAATGCTTTTATTCCATTGGCTTTAACTTTCTCAGTAAAATTGTCCCTGTCAATTGGAGTATTGAGTTACTCTGTTGCTTTGTTTGTACGATGTTGTTATGTTTTGTGTTTCTGATGATGATTAATTGGCGATTGATACTGAGTTTGGAAGTTTCTGATATGAAACTAATCCTTTTGATAGTTACTGATATGAATGGAATTTCATTCATTTATTGTTTTCATTTGAAATTCTTTATGCTATTCAGAATTTGATCAGATCCTTCAGCGTCAACCTGTCCTCTCTTAGTCTTCTTTAAAGCGTCATTTTTTGAGATTCCATTGATTTTCTGAATTAAGTGCTACTTGACAAGTACTGTTCCTTTTCTTTTGATATTGATGTTTTGCAAGGTATCATCATCTTGAATGGCAGTAATAATGGCTTTGCATGGTTATTGTTATAACAATATAAAGTTGGGAAATCAGCGAAGAGCACTACACAATCTCGGTTTTCCAGGCTCAATTTCAGTTCATAAATTGCCAAAGAATAGAAGGTCAAAATCTGACAAGTCAGAGAATGGTAAATTTCCTAGATTCCTGGTTGAAATGCGGCAGACAGAATTGCCTCCATCAAAATATGGCACAAACGGTAGAGCTGTTAAAATGGTTCCGGCAAATGAGGTAGTGAAAAGAAAGACAATGTCAGAGAATAAAGTGGAAATGGGGAGCAGTTCAAAGAAAGCTGTTAATGGAGCAAGTTTGGTAAGAAGAGACCCTAGCCCGGCCTTGACAAAGACAGTGAAATCTAGAACCTCTAAGGAACTGCCACCACTGGAAGAGCTAAAAGTTTTGCCCTCAGATGAAGGCTTCAGTTGGGCCAATGAAAATTACAATTCCGTGCAGAGATCTATTGATGTTTGGTCTTTTGTTCTTTCTTTACGTGTTCGAGTTCTGTTGGATAATGCAAAATGGGCATATTTGGGTGGCTTTACAGAAGAAAAGCAGGTAGGTTGTGGAAGTTATTTTGTTGCCAACTTCTTCTTTTCTGACTTTAGTTATTTGTGGCAGGGATCCTCTCTCAACAAACATTTCTTCAGCACTCATCTCTATTGTTTTTCTAATTTCTGTTGTGCTTTTGCTTTGCTGACTCAAACTAATTTGATATTGTATTTCAGAAAAGAAGAAGGAAGAAAACTGCTGCATGGCTAAGGGAGTGTGTATTACAGCTTGGCCCAACTTTCATTAAACTTGGACAGTTATCATCAACAAGGTCGGATCTATTTCCCCGGGAGTTTGTAGATGAGCTTGCAAAATTGCAGGTACCTTTGTAGAGTCTCGCACTCAATTTGGGTGTCTGTTTGACATATTATTGGAGATATTGTATTAGCAAGGAATTCACTGTATTTTGAATTTTACATTTCACTTTCTTTTCAATGTAGTTACAAGTTAGTTACTGATGGTTTCAGTGCTGACTCAGGATTGAGTTACGCTCATAGCTATTTATAGCTAATCTCTGATGTAATCACAGTTAATTTTGAAGTATAATTTTAGTTCTCTCTCTTTTCTTCATATCTGTTCTTCATATCTCTCATTTCCAATACATATTAATAGTTTTTAATCTTAATACAATGTTCTGCAGGACAGGGTACCTGCTTTTTCTCCGAAGAGAGCTAGAGGCTTTATTGAGAGTGAATTAGGAGCTCCCATTAATGTATTGTTTAAAGAGTTTGAAGAGCGGCCCATTGCTGCTGCTAGTCTTGGTCAGGTGAATTATGCCTATGCTGACAATCATATTTTTTCTTAGTTCTTGTATTCAAGTTAATGATCTTAATGTGTTGGTATTGGTGGTGGCCTTTGTAGTGCTAGAACTCTAAATTTGAATGCAAGTTCTTGACAGTACAGACAATCAGATGAGATAACTCAGCTTGTTTTTACATCAATTTTGGGGGCCCTATTGTAGGTTCATCGAGCTATATTACACAATGGAGAAAAAGTAGTTATCAAAGTTCAAAGGCCTGGACTAAAGAAGCTTTTTGACATTGACTTGCGTAAGTTATGGTCATTTTGTGTCTTAAATTTCTACGTCTTGTGATTTTGATATAGTTATTGTAATCACACTTGAGATGGATCAAAGGATTTCTAAATTATTTGAGGAAATTCTCCGCATGATTTGCAATCTCTAATATTAGGAAATTTAAAATATTGATAGGACTACATTACAATGTGAGATTTCCAACACACTCCTACATGGAGGCATGGATATTTTGTGCATGGGAATAGATATTTGTTTCCAATTGGGCTCGATAGCTCGTGACACAATAGGTTCAACAAACTTCATTAAGATAGACTTCGATACCATATTAAGAAGTGAGTTTAGGCCCAACTCATCCTCACTAAACCAACTTATAAGGTGAGGATTGCCCTCACTTATATACTGTAAGTTGGTCTTATCTCTAGTTGATGTTGATCTCTAACAATGTACAAAACAAAACATAAAGCCCCATATATAAAATATATTTCTCTAAATAGGATGTACTTTCTAATATTCTTTCTCAAGATAGAGCATACAAAATCAAATGCCCCAAGCTTTTTAATAGTGCAGTGGCTTGTGGCACATTGAAAGGATACGTTAGAGAACTTTTTTCCTTGATCAAGTGATGATCATTTTCTTTATAGCTTTGTTCACTTATAAAAGACTGGATTGAAGCAATACGTAAAGTCTCTTGATTATCCCCAATAAAGCTTCATATGGTCGACATTTTCAAACTGTAATACACAAAGTAGCTGTTTGCTCATATAAGTTCACATGTGAACATTTTCTTGGCTCAATACTTGGCCTCTGAACTTCGACAACTACTTTTTGTTTCTTACTTTGCCAAGATACGAGATTACCCTAAACAAAAATACAATATTCCAAAGTAGACTACACATCAATAGATTAATCACCCTATCTGCATTGAAGTATCCCACACTTGAGCACATTTGTCTTTGTATGAGGATCCTTGACTCAGACCATTCTTAATGTATCTCTAGATTCATAGGACTACATTACAATGATCAACACATGAAGATTATATAAAATGAGTCATCATATTGTATGTGAAGGAAATATCTAGTTTGGTTATTGCGCGATAGTTTAGTATCCCAACTAACTTCTTGAACTGCATCTGCTCAGGTCTGAACAAGGCTCCTTGTTCTGGTAATAATTTTCTGTTTTGATCTATTGGAGTGTCAAATCGAATTGGTTCGGTCCAATATATCTAGGGCATATCTTTTAATTTGAAATTGCAATAGCATACCCCAACTAAGCTAGCTTAAATCCTTGATACCAATTATTAGAAATATGATTTGATTATGCTAGAGATATGATTTGACTACATTAAATAAGGAGATATGTTATGATTTGATAAGGAAATATCTAACCAAATATTTACCCATTATTATATATTGATTTTTTTCCTTATTATTGTATTTCATCTTCATTATAAATAGGAATACTAATGTGTGTACACAATATATGGAACTCATAATGTTTTTTCTCGATTTCTCTCTTCTCAACATGGTACCAGAGCAGTACCATCCTCTATGACCTATTTTATCACTAATACTTTCAACACTAATAAAGTATTGGAGTTTACCCAAGCCATTGATCTACAGTGCCAATATAGTTGGGATCTACAGTCCTAATAAATATAAATATTGTTTTAAGGTTGCTTTACTTTACATAATCGAGTCTGGTCAATGGATCTGAATGAGTTATTTTCTACACCTGTTTTGAGCTTTATAATACCAATTATGGTCAATTAGTGAGATTAAAGCTTGGTTGTTCTTGAAATTTTGTTTTACTCTAACAAGTTTCCTTGTCATGTCCAGGAAACTTAAAGCTGATTGCAGAATATTTTCAGAGAAGTGAAACTCTAGGTGGTCCGACAAGAGATTGGGTTGGTATATATGAAGAATGTGCAACGTAAGTAATACAAACATTATGTTTGAAGAAAAAATTCTTCTTCCCTCATTGCATGTTAAAGTATTAGACTCTTACTAGTTTTGGCCTTCATTTTACCTATCACTAATTACTGTCACTGGTATTTTCCCTTATGTATTTTATATTGTCCTTAACATGTCTTAAGTAATTTGTATTATCCTGCACATGGTACTTTTCAGGATTTTGTATCAAGAAATTGATTATATAAATGAAGGAAAGAATGCTGATAGATTCCGCCGAGATTTTCGAAACATAAAGTGGGTCCGAGTACCTGTATGTTTCTTGTTGCTATACTATATTCTGCTGGATATTATTATTTAGATAGTTTCAGCTTCCTTGAAACTTAATTTACCTCTCCAATCTTCCTACTCTCTTTAAACATGTATGTAGCACATATAAATCACTAATATCTAGCACTAATGTTAATTTTTACTGCTGCATCCTTCGTTTTCACCTTTGCAGCTGGTTTATTGGGATTATACTGCATCGAAGGTATTGACATTGGAGTATGTACCAGGTTGTCAACTTGGCTAGCCCATCTTCTTTTCTTCTTTTTCCTTAAAAATGGAAGCTAAAATGAATATTTTTTTTCCTTCAACGGTATATCATTATACCATTGAACTTTGGTTTTACATTTTGGAAATAGGTATCAAAATAAATGAAGTGGATATGTTAACTTCGCGTGGTTATGATCTATTACGAATCTCATCACACACTATTGAGGCATACTTGATTCAGGTCTACATTCTTGTTTCTCTCTGAAACTATCAATATTTGATATTATCATCTCTTTGGTTCTTGTGAATGTTTAATAGCCTATATATGCGTTTGTTTTAATAAACATAGAAAAGACATTTTGCTTCAAGATAGTTGTAGATAAAAAGTATTTGGAGTATTAAATCTTGCTTGTTTTTCAGATATTGAAAACAGGTTTCTTTCATGCTGATCCACATCCTGGAAATCTTGCCGTTGATGTTGATGAAGCCATTATTTATTATGACTTTGGTATGATGGGAGAGATAAAATCTTTCACCCGAGAGAGACTGCTTGAACTGTTCTATGCTGTTTATGAGAAGGATGCAAGAAAGGTCTATTTTCTGCTATACTTGCATCTTTGAAAACATGGGAGACATTATCATAACAAGTGCTTCCTATTTGATGTCTTGATAAACTACTTTCAAAATTTGTTTTTTTTTTTTTTATGCATTTTTCTTTTTTGTAAAGACATGTAAGATTACATGGAACTTGATAGATATAAAAATATGAAACTTTTTTATGAGACCATGGTTCAGAACACATCAACACAAGATGGAGTGATCACAAGAAGCAAAGCTAAGTTAAAGGAAAGGGAGAGAAGAGTACAAGCCTTCCAAGAGGCTTGTAGAGGAGTTCTTACAAGGAGCAAGGGTAAGGAGTTGGAGGAAGAACTTCATCAAGCCAAGAAGACTCTTAGGACTCTTAGAAGATGTAAAAATATAGAAGAATCAAAAGACACAAAAATTCGTAACTTGTGCGGCCATGTTTGGTCATTTTCTTCATAGTTTTGGTGTTTGTTTTCTAGGATAACTCTAACCTGGGGTAGAATAAGAAAACTCTAAAGAGAGCATGTGTTAGGAGAAGTCCCACACTCTCCTTAGAGACTTGGACTGCACGAATCTTAGGCTATAAAAGAGCACCTCCCCCTCATGTAAAAACACACCTTAGGAAGTAGAATACACATTAGCTTGAAAGCTTGTAAGTAGATTTCTTTTGTGAGAAGAGTGAGCTAGGTTGAGTTTTCCCAAGAGCCTCTTGCCTTCTTGGTGCCTCTGCCTCCAAGAAGAGTCTCAAGAGACCCTTAAGGGTCATAGCCGCCTTATCCCTAGAATGTGTACATTTGGTAAAGAATTCACCACCCTTCCTTACTCCTTTTCCATTTCCATTTTCCATTATCATTTTCATCCATTGTCTTTCTTTCATTCCATTTCTTGCATCTAATTGTGTAGTTCTTACTCCTTTTCCATTTCCATTTTCCATTATATCTTCATCCATTGTCTTTCTTTCATTCCATTTCTTGCATCTTCATCCATCAGAGCCTATCCTAGCACGGTTGTTGGGCCTATCGGGTCACCCACTATCGGGCCGCTATCGGACCACCCTCAAACAATATAGTCCCACGCACGAGTTGAGCAGTCTCGGCGTGAGGGGGTGTGTTGGAGATCCTACATCGACTAGAGATGAGGCCTTTCAATAGTTTATAAATAAGTGCAAACCTCAATTTATAAGCCGGTTTTGTAAGGTTGAGTTCGGCTTAAATTTCACTTCTTGATATACATCAATCCCCAAAGCTTAGCTCTTAGGGAACCGTCCTTTATTCCTTTTTAGGAAAACTCTCCCCTTGAAGTGGGAGAACTCCAAGAGGAAATGCTAAGGACTTTCTTATCGGGATAGGTTTACACCAAGGTTCAGCCTTAAGTCCTTGCATGTCTAACCCAATCCACTATCTTAAGATAGTATTAGAGCTCCTAATTGGGAGTATTTGGTCGTGTCTATCAACCCTAAAATGCAGCCTTCATTGTTGCACCCCCGTGAACATATTGCAGTCTTCATTGTTGTTACACTTTGATCGTTGTTGCAGCCTTTAGTGCTGCCTAATCCACCTATATGTCTGAGATGTTGAGGACTTTCCTATTGGGATAGGTTTACACCATGGTTTAGCCTTAAGTCCTTGCACGTCTAACATAGTTCACTATCTTAAGATGTTCAAAGCTCCTGATCTTTTGGAGTCTCTGACCTTGTCTATCAGTCCTAAAATGCAACCTTCATTGCTACAACCCCTTGAACCCATTGCAACCTTCATTGTTGCGCCACTCTGATCACTATTGCAAGCTTTATTGCTGCAAAATCCACCTATATGATTGAGATCATGAATTGTAGAAGGGAAATTAGGGACAAATCCCAAACTCTTGGAGAATTGTAGAATGTCTAACCCACATGTACGTGCTCTCTAACATATTTTAGTAAGTTTCCATATTTTTTTGGGTCTTAATGCTTCAAGTACATGCTAAAGAATGAAATGGTCTTTATTACGTGGAGGACCATAATCAACCTATCAGTAGTTACTCCCTCATATTTGAATCCACAATTATCAGTAAAGAGAGAGCTTAACTATATCATTGTCGGCTAAGACATCCTCATTTGACGTAAAATTTATTTTCCCTTCCTTGTTTAAGAATTTAAAGGTGGAAAGTATCCACTGTGAGGTGTGAGTTTGCTAAACACAAGTGTGTAAATTTTCCCATTAACAATAAGAGGAGTCTTGTCCCTTTTTTTCTTGTCATACTAATGTATGGGGTCTTGCTAATGTCTGTAATATCTCATGTGCTAAATGGTTTATAAGCTTTATAGATGATTGTACACGTGTGACTTGGGTTTTCCTATTAAAACACAAATTTGAGGTTAGTTATGCTTTTATTCAATTTGTCACAATGATTAAGAATATGTTTGGAGTTAATATTAAGAGAATTAAGTCTAATAATGCCAATAAATACTTTATTCTTGAGTTCGACTCCTTTTTTCCAAAAAGAGGGGATAATCCATGAGTCTTCATATGTTAAGACACCTTAATAGAATGGGATTGCTGAAAGGTAAAATGAGCACTTAGTAGAACAAACTAGAGCTTTACTTTATCAATATCATGTTTTTAAGAAATTTTGGGGAGAACCCTTCTTACTGCCACTTATCTCATCAATAGATTACCTTCTAAAATATTAGGATCAAGTCCCATGGAAGTCCTATTCTCGTTCTATCCATACTTAGAGCCTACAAATAAACTCCAACCTAGAATATTTGGGTGTGTATCTTTTGTATATGTTTACAGTAATAGAAGGGGAAAACTTAATCATAGGGCTTTCAAATGTGTTTTTTTGGGATACTCAACCACACAAAAGGGATATAAATGCTATCACCCACCATCTAAAAACATAGGGTTTTCATTTAAGTAGGAGTAAGACAATATACGGCAGTGCAATTTTAGAAAGGCATAGGTGGAAGATGACTCATAAGTAAAGTGGGAGAATATATCAATCCATAAGTTTTTAAGTTTAAATATCAGGTTCCATCATACAAAATGATGGAAAGATGAATGATAATGTTACAGATGATACAAGTAACATGGATAAAATGAGAAAGGCATCAGAGTTTATTTGTGACGGCAGAGTAACTATCAAATTCAAAGACAGGTTTTATCACACAACTATATGCCCAACTATACTATATGGTAGTGAATATGGGCTTTAATGGAACAATATGAAAGAGGTGGGAGTAGCAGAAATGAGAATGTTATGATGGATGTGTAGGCATACAAGAAAGGATAAAATAAGACTTTGTTGTTGTAGCCTATACTAGATTTCTACTTTGCTAGGGATGACAACTAAAAATAAACACTAATAGCATAACAAAGGAATTGAATAACATCCTTTGCAAGGTTAAACATAAGAATTGTACCAACCATTTACTAACATCCATTGCTTGAAACATACTTAGCTAATTTATTCTTCTGATCTTAACACCTAGACTTCCTTCCTTGTGCACACTCTCCAAATAAGGGGCTTAAATATTCGGAGGGTCTAAAGTTTTAATTGTCAATTAGTCACAAACCAACTATCCCAAGTGCACTCAGCCACCATGCCTCGTGTTACATTGGGGGTGGCAAGGATAAAATTTTAAACCCTTATGACACAAGGCTTTGATACCATATTAGAAATATGTTGGACCTAACCTAACTCTAATGCAACCCCAATATTGTGATATATTGGGAGGCATATAAACATTTTTTGTGTTTAATTTTAGCATTCAAGTGTCATCCATATTCATTTTGTACATTTTAGAATACTAATCAAGATTCATCAACTATTTAGCAGACATTGATGTTAAAAATTATGGTAATTTTTTTATTATAATTGCTCACTGTTAGCTAGTGATTAAGCATTAAATTAGCCTAAAATTATGTACAAATCAGCACCTTTGATGCTGGTCACAATAAAATAAGAGAAGAAATGTCCTTCAGTTATCTAGTATCATTCCTATTCTGTTGCAAAATTCTTCTACACTAAAATAATTTATTCCATGAGTAATGTTTTCACTAAGATTTAGTTTTCAGTATATTGTCTTGAGAAATTTCTGTAGTAGTAAAAGTATGTGTGTTCACCCATGTACAAGGTTGTAATGCAAAGATCTGCATGTAAAGATAGTATCACATGTCGGTTTATTTTTAAGATACAAATCATGTATACTGACACTATCTCAATCTGTATCATTTATAAGATACAATCCTAATCTTGTACACATTAATTACATGTAGTGTTTACTGGTAAGAAGCTAATATCTTTGTAACATCAAGCTTAAGAATAAATGGTAACATAGTAAGTCTAGACTCGTTAGCATATTAAACACATTAGAATAGATGGATAAATGTCACTGCTGACAGTTATGTAGCGAAGTTTTTTTTTTGATTGATTATATACATGCTATAAATGACATATCAGTGTACTGCCTGGAGGCACACCCCTCAAACTTTTTGTTCAACAGTAATCTCATGGTTAAGCTCCTGTGTTTAGTTCAACTACAATTGTATATTTATATTCATCGGTGAACTTTTCAGGATAAGGAATTTGAAGTGTCTCTGAACTTGAACTTTACATTTCCAGGGCCCTTTCACCTTTACTTAAACTTTTTTATTAACAATGGTGCAGGTTATGCAATGCCTTATAGATCTGGGAGCCCTCCAACCCACTGGTGACCTGTCAGCAGTAAGGACATTTAGTACCTGTACTCTTATAAGATGACCATTAACAGTTTGAAATTGTGACACATATCTTGAGCATATAAATTGCTTAATTTGGCTTCCAGGTGAGGAGATCTGTACAGTTTTTCTTGGACAATCTTCTAAGCCAGACACCAGATCAACAACAGACTTTATCTGCAATTGGGGAGGTATGTTAGTATTTAGTTATATTGGATCAATAATATTGTAGTTCCTCCATATTGGGAGAGTTTGTTTACTGTAATTATTTAGCTACAATTATTTTGTGTGATTGTTTCACTTTAAATGATGGAAAATTGTTGGATTTCTTGGTTGCTCCAAGTATATATAGGATTTTCTACTGTATAATTTTATTATTGGTTGATTTTTTGGCAGGATTTATTTGCTATAGCACAAGATCAGCCTTTCCGTTTTCCATCTACCTTCACCTTTGTCATTAGAGCATTTTCTACACTTGAAGGTTTTCTCCTTTCTCTTCCCTGCTCTTTTCGCTGAATTGGTGATCATTCTTCCAAAGTATTTTTATTCTTTTAACATACCCATTGTACGTTATTAATTTAATTAGTTTGTTCGTTATAAGATGATAATCCAATTTTTTCCTAGGGATAATTATGTAAGTCTCCACAATTAGAATAAATGTGTAATCATTGTAGATTGTGTGATGATTTGGACGTTTGACATGGTTAGGACAGATCCCAAGCTATATGCTTAGATTTTGATCTATTCTTTGCTGTTATTTCTTGAGTAACTTTTCATTGTGAACAAACTTCATCCTCATCCAGCAATTGTGTTTTTTTTACTTGCACATTTGACAAGACAGGATAGAAATTTCTACCATACTTCAAGTCATTGGTTTTAGGTTTCTTTGGATGTCCCTTTTTGGAAGATGAGTTGTTCTTTGTTCATCCTTAGCTTCACTGAGATAGTATTCCTAAACCCTAAAACCTACTGTACAAATAGTATGAGAATGAGAAAATATTTTTGAAGAATCTTTGATTTCTTCATTTTCAAGCTTTATGTTACATTTTGTTTCTCTGCAGGCTTAGGTTATATACTCAATCCAGATTTCTCATTTGTGAAGATCGCTGCACCTTATGCACAGGTTCAAAACAGTCTATGAGCAGTTAATGTTTTTATTCTCTGTTAAAATTTAGTACTAATTTGAACTTGTCATAACAGGAGCTTCTAGATATAAGGCAAAAGCAGCGCACTGCGCCACAGCTTGTTGAGGAGATAAGGAAACAAGCTGATGATGTACCACACCTTGAAACTTTCATTTTAGCTTTTCATTCTAGATGATGTTTCTTCATTTTATAAAACAACTGTTATTTAATTATGGCATTGTGTATTCACTTAAATTAACAAGTCTTGTGGAACATTTCTAGGCAAGAACCAATTCTATATCAATGCCATACAGAGTTCAAAGAATAGAGGAATTTGTCAAGCAACTCGAGTCAGGAGATCTGAAACTCCGAGTTCGAGTTCTTGAGGTGAGCAATTGATTCTCCTTCACATGGTATAAGTTGTAGGGGAATGCTAGCAATATCCTATGTTAGAAATATGATTTGATTACATCAAATAAGGAAATACGATGTGATTTGATAGGGAAATATCTTATCAAATATTTACTATTATTATTTATTGCTTTTGTTCTTTATATTGTATTTCTTCTTCATCATAAGTAACAATACTCGTGTGTACACAACACATGAAATTCATTATATTTCTTCTCAGTTTTTTCTATTCCCAAACATGGTACCAGACCAGTATCATTCGGGGACCTGATTTGTCACTAATCCTTTCAAAACACGAACTCCTATTGATTAAAATTTATTGCAAAATCATGATAGATTCATTAAATACGATTTGAAACCCACAAAATTTTGTGTTTTCCAATAAATTTTCGTCAATAGAAAAAGTGCATTTAAAAGAGTATGTTCCTAGCTTTTTTTCTATGCTGTGTCCAAATAAGATCATACTAGATCTTGCTTTTTGTTATGGAGATAAACCATTTCCTATTAAGTTTAATTTTGTAACTCTTTAGAATTTCAGTGGAAGGTTATGACCCTAAATTTAGAGGTCATTAAATGGTCCAATGTAGGTAGACATTTTGCAACATTTTTCTCCCTCAATTGAAATGGGTGTAACTTGATTTGCCAGTCTGAAAGAGCTGCTAGGAAAGCAACAATTTTACAAATGGCTACTATGTATTCGGTATTGGGGGGAACCTTGCTTAATCTTGGTATCACTTTGAGTAGCCAAGGCAATCCAGCTTTTGCAAATGGATCATTCCTTGGTGCAGGTGAGATTCATAGCATAAAACTTTCTTCAAATATTGTTTAGGCACTCATTGATTAAACTTGTCACATTTAAAGTCTGTTTGGACAAATTTTGCATAAGTGCTTATAGGAGAGCAAAATAAAAAAAAAATGAAATTGACTTTTTTATAAGCTAAGATTAGCTTATTCTTAATTTATAGATGCTCTCTCATATTAACTTCTCCAAAATCTTGGTGACTTGGGCATAAATTAATTTTAACTTAGGGAGAAATTTATTTATTTGTTTCTTCTATAACTACTTGTGAAAAATTTTATCCAAATATAATCTTAATCATGATCATGTTTACATCATCTTTATATCATCTTTATTCTTGTGATTGATTGGTATGAACTTGTCCATCTGCAGGCGTTTTTGCAGCACTAGTCTTAAGGTCTATGCAACGGGTGAAGAAACTTGATAAGTTTGAGAAAATGATATAACGATTCATGCCCACCAAATTCAGTTGCTTCAAGCATATGCATGATTACAGTCTTCATCTCAAATTTCTTATTCATCAGCATTAGCGTTCATATTTTTCACATTATCATAGTAAGATATAGAAATACAAGTTGTACAGAAACATGATTGGATGGTGATGAAACTGCAATAGAATGTTCCTTCCTGATAATAGTTTCACAAGGAGAGAAGAAATTTGTCATTAACAGAGAAACGATAGTTACTAATTGTATATTGAACTTCCCAGTTTGCATTGTACTGTCATTTATTCAATATACAAGATATTCCATTCATTATGCTGTTTATTTATCTTAAATAAGAATAATAAAGTCTTTAGAATTGTATTTTCAATAGCATATGACATGACTGTATAACTTAATTGATAAGATAGAGATAATGTAAAAAAAAAAAAGAGGGGTATTCCTAATTTTATAAATTGGTTTTGCAAATTGGAAGGTTGAATTAAATTTAAACTCTGATAAGATAATATTGATGTGTTAAAAGAGTCATCCATCATACTATTGATGTATAGGTCCACCAATGTTGAACATAAGTCTCAAAGTAGTTATAGATAAAGTGTAAAATATAGTGGGATAATCTTCAATCAAATTATTTTTGTTGGATTGAGCTAAATATAAATCCACATTTCAAGAATTATAAATAAAGGTATTAATAATACATAGAGAACATTATAATCTTGGGTTGATGACTTTCCACACCTGTTATAGATTTCAAAATCAAGTCTTTATAGCAACACAGATTATAGAAATAATGCATTGGATTAATCTGTCACAAGGATTATAGAAATAATGCATTGGATTAATCTGTCACAAGAATATACTTGAGATATACATGGAGCTCAGGACATATTTTCCTTCTTCCTTGATTATTGAAGATGCATGAATCTTGGTTCGACTACATCTTTCCTAGGCCACACTACTTATTGACCTTATTTAGCAAGAAGAAAGAAGTTTGGAGGAAGATGACTAACACATTGTTTGCACCAAGCAGACAAATTTACAAGACCATAACAGTTGGTTTGGAATCCTCCAAAAGAAGAAATCCCTATTAGTAAGATATTACAAGGAAAACCATATATACATACATATATATATATATATATATATATATATATATATATATATATATATATATATATATATATATATATATATATA
>Ga0209489_106435_pt1 | contig 18894 bp, 14 predicted proteins | sample SiratrowhiteBW_FD_187527 | JGI IMG/M metagenome (GOLD analysis project Ga0209489, IMG submission 187527) | Root nodule microbial communities of legume samples collected from California, USA - Siratro white BW (SPAdes) (version 2) | ecosystem: Host-associated > Plants > Roots > Nodule | place...
TTAGGATCTTTTGTTGTAATTAGGTTGTGGGTAGTGTGAGGTTGTGAGTGTTTTATAAACACAGTGTACAATTTCCTTTTATCAAATCCTCTGATTTTATTTTTCACTTCCACAAATCTGTCTTACAGAAAAATTTGGCGTAATTTTTCTTAACAAGATAGACCTGACAACAAACATTTCAACACAAATGAGAAGTCACACACACACAGATAAAGAGAAGACAGACCTGAGGAATGAATATCCTAACACGAATAAGAAGCCACACCACACATAGAGACAAATTGATACATAGAGAGACAGAGACAGAACAAAAATAAAATATGGTCAACCCTAACATTATTTGAATACGTGATAGAGGACAATTATGGTATTTTAGTCTTATGTGGTTATTGAAATAAAATATTTGAATGAAAAATATGTGTTTGGCACAGGTTTTATGAAAAACTAAGTGTCCAGAATTGGAAGGAATGAAAATAGGAGAAATCCTTAAAAGAGAACTCAGAGACAAAGCGTAAAGATAAACCTTACAAACAAACACTTTAACGCAAATGAGAGAAGTCACACGCACAGAGACAAAGAGAAGACTGACGAACGAATATCTAATCATCTTAGAGCGAACGAGAAGCCACACCACACACAAAGACAAATTGATATGCAGAGAGACAGAGACACAATAAAAATAAAATATGGTCAACCCTAACATTAATTGAATACGTGATAGAGAACAATTATGATATTTTCGTCTTATGTTGTCACTGAAATAAAATATTTGAATGGAAAATATTTGCTTGGCACGGGTTTTATGAAAGCCTAAGTGTCCAGAACAGGGAACAACGGAAATTGGAGAAATCCTTAAAAGAGAACTTAGAGACAAAGGGTAAATATAGACCTAACAACAAGACCTGACAACAAACACTTTAACGCAAATGAGAAGTCACACACACAAAGACAAAGAGAAGACAGACCTGAGGAATGAATATCTTAGCGCGAATGATAAGCCACACCAACACAGAGACAAATTGATATGTGGGGACACATACACATAACAAAAATAAAATATGGTCAACTTTAACATTATTTGAATATGTGATAGAGGAAAATTGATATTTTAGTCTTTTGTGTTACTAAAATAAAATATTTGAAGGGAAAAAATTTGTGTGGCACGGGTTTTATGAAAGCCTAAGTGTCCAAAATAGGGGAAATCCTTAAGAGAGAACTCAGAGACAAAGCGTAAAGATATACCTGACAAACAAACACTTTAATGCAAATGGGAAGTCACACGCACAGAGACAAAGAGAAGACTGACAAATGAATATCTTAGCACGAATAAGAAGTCATACCACACACAGAGACAAATTGATACACAGAGAGAAAGAGACACAACAGAAATAAAATATGGTCAAACCTAACATTATTTGAATATGTGATAGAGGACAATTATGGTATTTTTGTCTTATGTGGTCACTATAATAAAATATTTGAACGAAAAAAATTTGCTTGGCACGGATTTTACGAAAGCCTAAGTGTCCAAAATTGGGAGGAACAAAGATTGGAGAAATCCTTAAAATAGAACTCAGAGACAAAGCCTAAAGATAGACCTGACAACAAACACTCTAACGCAAATGAGAAGTCACACACAGGCAAAGAGAAGACAGACCTAAGGAATGAATATCTTAGCGAATGATAAGCCACACCATACACAGAAACAAATTGATACGCGGGGAGACATAGACATAACAAAAATAAAATATGGTCAACCCTAACATTATTTGAATACGTGATAGAGGACAATTATGGTATTTAAGTCTTATGCGTTACTGAAATAAAATATTTGAATGGAAAAAATTTCTGTGACATGGGTTTTATGAAAGCCTAAGTGTCCAGAATTGGGAGGAGGAATGGAAATAGGGGAAATCCTTAAGAGAGGACTCAGAGAAAAAGCGTAAAGATATACCTGACAAACAAACACTTTAATGTAAATGGGAAGTCACACACAGAGACAAAGAGACGACTGACGAATGAATATCTTAGCACGAATGAGAAGCCACACCGCACAAAGAGACAAATTGATACGGAGAGAGAAGGAGACACAATAGAAATTAAATATGGTCATTATAATAAAATATTTGAATCCGTGATAGAGGACAATTATGGTATTTTAGTCTTATGTGGTCATTATTTTGTCTTATGTGGTCATTATAATAAAATATTTGAACGGAAAAAATTTGTTTGGCATGGGTTTTATGATAGCCTAAGTGTCCAGAATTGGGAGGAACGAAAATTGTAGAAATCCTTAAAAGAGAACTCAGAGACAAAGCGTAAAGATAGACCTGACAATAAACACTTTAATGCAAATGAAAAGTCACACACAAAGACAAAGAGAAGACATAGTTGACGAATGAATATCTTATCACGAATGAGAGAAGCCACACCACACATAGAGACAAATTGATACACCAAGAGACAGAGACATTATCACGAATGAGAGAAGGCACACCACACATAGAGACAAATTGATACACAGAGAGACAGAGACAAAACAAAAATAAAATATGGTCAACCCTAACATTATTTGAATACGTGATAAAGGACAATTATGGTATTTTAGTCTTCTGTGGTCACTGAAATAAAATATTTAAATGGAAAAAATGTGTTTGGCACGGGTTTTATGAAAAACTAAGTGTCCAGAATTGGAAGGAATGGAAATAGGAGAAATCCTTAAAAGAGAACTCAGAGACAAAGCCTAAAGATAGACCTTGCAAATAAACACTTTAACGCAAATGAAAAGTCACATACACAGACAAAGAGAGGACTGATTAATGAATATCTTTGAGCGAATAAGAAGCCACACCACACACAGAGACAAATTGATACAGAGAGATAGAGACACAATAGAAATAAAATATGGTCAACCCTAACCTTAATTGAATATGTGATAGAGGACAATTATGATATTTTAGTCTTATGTTGTCACTCAAATAAAATATTTGAATGGAAAAAATTTGTTTGCACGGGTTTTATGAAAGCCTTAAGTGTCCAGAACAGGGAAGAACGGAAATTGGAGAAATCCTTAAAAGAGAACTCAGAGACAAAGCGTAAAGACAGACCTGACAACAAACACTTTAACGCAAATGAGAAGTCACACACAAAGACAAATAAAAGACAAACATGAGGAATGAATATCTTAGCGCGAATGATAAGCCACATCACATAAAGACAAACACACAGAGACAAATTGATACTCGGGGAGACATAAACATAACAAAAATAAAATATGGTCAACCCTAACATTATTTGAATACGTGATAGAGGATAATTATGGTATTTTAGTCTTATGTGTTACTAAAATAAAATATTTGAATGGAAAAAATTTGTGTGGCACGGTTTTTATGAAAGCCTAAATGTCTAGAATTAGAAGAAACGGAAATAGGAGAAATTCTTAAGAGAGAACTCAGAGAGAAACCATAAAGATATACCTGACAAACAAAACACTCTAATGCAAATGGGAAGTCACACGCACTGACGAATGAATATCTTAGCACGAATGAGAAGTCACACCGCAAAAAGAGACAAATTGATACGCAAAGAGAAAGAGACACGACAGAAATAAAATATGGTCAAACCTAATATTATTTGAATACGGGATAGAGGAAAATTGGTATTTTTGTCTTACGTGGCACTATAATAAAATATTTGAACAGAACAAATTTGCTTGGCATAGGTTTTATGAAAGCCTAAGTGTCTAGAATTGGGAGGAACGGAGATTGAAAAAATCCTTAAAATAGAACTCAAAGACAAAGTGTAAAGATAGACTTGACAACAAACACTTTAACACAAATGAGAAGTCACACACAAAGACAAAGAGAAGACAAACCTGACAAATGACTATCTTAGCGCGAATGAGAAGTCACACCACACACAAAGACAAATTGATAGGCAGAGAGACAGAGACACAATAGAAATAAAATATAGTCAACCCTAACATTGATTGAATACGTGATAGAGGACAATTATGATATTTTAGTCTTATGTTGTCACTGAAATAAAATATTTGAATGGAAAAAATTTGCTTGGCACGGGTTTTATGAAAGCCTAAGTGTCCAGAATAGGGTGAAATGGAAATTGGAGAAATCCTCAATAGAGAACTCAGAGACAAATTGTAAAGATAGACCTGACAACAAACACTTTAACGCAAATGAGAAGTCACACACAAAGACAAAGAAAGAGAAGACAGACCTAAGGAATTAATATCTTAGCACGAATCATAAGCCATACCGCACACAGAGACAAGTTGATACGCGGGGAGACATACACATAACAAAAATAAAATATGGTCAACCCTAACATTATTTCAATACATGATAGAGGACAATTATGGTAGTTTAGTCTTATGTGTTACTCAAATAAAATATTTGAATGGAAAAGATTTGTGTGGCAGGGGTTTTATAAAAGCCAAGTGTCGAGAATTGGGAGGAACGGAAATAAGGGAAATCCTTAAGAGAGAACTCCGAGACAAAGCGTAAAGATATACCCAACAAAGAAATATTTTAATGCAAATGAGAAGTCACACGCACAGAGACAAAGAGAAGACTGACGAATGAATCTTAGCAAGAATGAGAAGCCACACCACACACAGTGACAAATTGATACGCAGAGAGAAAGAGACAGAACAGAAATAAAATATGGTCAAACCTAACATTATTTGAATACGTGATATAGGACAATTATGGTATGTTTGTCTTATGTGGTCACTATAATTAAATATTTGAACAGAAAAAATTTGCTTGGCACCAGTTTTATGAAAGCCTAAGTGTCCAGAATTGGAAGGAACGGATATTGGAGAAATCCTTAAAAGAAAACTCAGAAACAAATAGACCTTATAAACAAACACTTTAAAGCAAATCAGAAGTCACACACATAGACAAAGAGAGGACTGACGAATGAATATCTTTAAGCGAATGAGAAGGCACACCACACACAGAGACAAATTGATACGCAGAGAGATAAACACATAATAGAAATAAAATATGGTCAACGCTAACATTATTTGAAGACGTGATATAGGACAATTATGGTATTTTAGTCTTATGTGATTAATGAAATAAAATATTTGAATGGAAAAAATTTGCTTGGCACGGGTTTTATGAAAGCCTAAGTGTCCAGAATTATGAGGAACAGAAATTGGAGAAATCTTTAAAAGAGAACTCAAAGACAAATCGTAAAGATAGACCTGACAACAAACACTTTAACGCAAATGAGAAGTCACACACACAAAGACAGAGAAAAGCCAGACCTGACCAATGAATATCTTAGCGCGAATGATAAGTCATACCACACACAGACAAATTGATATGCATAGAGACAGAGACAACAAAAATAAAATATGGTCAAAACTAACATTATTTGAATACGTGATAGAGGACAATTATGGTATTTTAGTCTTATGTGGTCACTGAAATAAAATATTTGAATGGAAAAAATTTGCTTGGCACGAGTTTTATGAAAGCCTAAGTGTCCAGAATTGGGAGGAACAGAAATTGGAGAAATGCTTAAAAGAGAACTCAGAGACAAAGCGTAAAGATAGACCTGACAACAAACACTTTAACGCAAATGACAAATCACACACAGACAAATAGAAGACAGACCTGACGAATGAATATCTTAGCGTGAATGAGAAGTCACACCACACATAGAGACAAATTGATACGCGGAGAGACAGAGACACAACAATAATAAAATATGGTCAACCCTTTATTTGAATATGTGATAGAGGACAATTATGGTATTTTGGTCTTATGTGGTCACTATAATAAAATATTTGAATGGAAAAAATTTGCTTAGCACTCCTTTTATAGAAGCCTAAGTGTCTAGAAATAGGAGGAACGGAAATAGGAAAAATCCTTAAAAGAGAACTCTGAGAGACAGCGTAAAGATATACCTGACAAACAAACACTTTAATGCAAATGAGAAGTCACACGCACAGAGACAAAGAGAAGACTGACGAGTGAATATCTTAGCACGAATGAGAAGCCACACCGCACACATAGACAAATTGATAGTAGAGAGACGGAGACACAATAGAAATAAAATATGGTCATTATAATAAAATATTTGAATCCGTGATAGAGGACAATTATGGTATTTTAGTCTTATGTGGTCAGTATAATAAAACATTTGAACGAACAAATTTGCTTGGCATGGGTTTTATGACAGCCAAAGTGTCCAGTATTGGGAGGAATGAAAATTGTAGAAATCCTTAAAAGAAAACTCAAAGACAAAGCGTAAAGATAGACCTGACAACAAACACTTCAACGCAAATGAGAAGTCACAAAGGGAAGACAGAGTTGACGAATGAATATCTTATCACGAGAAAAGCCACACCACACATAGAGACAAATTGATACACCGAGAGACAGAGATGTTATCACGAATGAGAGAAGCCACACCACACATAGAGACAAATTGATACACAGAGAGACAAATTGATACACAGAAGAGACAAAGACAGAACAAAAATAAAATATGGTCAACCCTAACATTATTTGAATACGTGATAGAGGACAATTATGGTATTTTAGTCTTCTGTGGTCACTGAAATAAAATATTTAAATGGAAAAAATGTGCTTGGCACGGATTTTATGAAAAACTAAGTGTCCAGAATTGGAAGGAATGGAAATAGGAGAAATCCTTAAAAGAGAACTCAGAGACAAAGCCTAAAGTTAGACCTTACAAACAAACACTTTAAAGCAAAATGAAAAGTCACAAGCACAAAGACAAAGAGAAGACTGATTATTTTGAGCGAATGAGAAGTCACATCACACACAAAGACAAATTGATACGTAGAGAGATAGAGACACGATAGAAATAAAATATGGTCAACCCTAACCATAATTGAATATGTAATAGAGGACAATTATGATATTTTAGTCTTATGTTGTCACTCAAATAAAATATTTGAATGGAAAAAATTTGCTTGCACGGGTTTTATGAAAGCCTAAGTGTCCAGAACAGGGAAGAACAGAAATTGGAGAAATCCTTAAAAGAGAACTCAGAGACAAAGCGTAAAGATAGACCTAACAACAAACACTCTAACGCAAATGAGAAGTCACACACAAGTTTAACCCACGGGTTTTATAAAAGCCTAAGTGTCCAGAATTGGGAGGAACATAAATTGGAGAAATCTTTGAAAGAGAATTCAGAGATAAAACGTAAAGATATACATGACAACGAACACTTTAACACAACTAAGAAGTCACACACAAAGACAAAGAGAAGACAGACATGATGAATGAATATCTCAGCGTGAATGGGAAGCCACACCACACAGAGACAAATACATAAACACAATAAAAATAAAATATGGTCAACCCTAACATTATTTGAATACATGATAGAGGACAATTATGGTGTTTTAGTCTTATATGGTCACTGAAATAAAATATTTGAATGGAAAAAATTTGCTTGGCACGGGTTGGGTAAATATAGACTTAACAAACAAATATTTTAACGCAAATGAGAAGTCACACGCATAAAAACAAAGAGAAGACTGACGAATGAATATCTTGTGAGAAGCCACACCACACATAGACAAATTAATACGCAAAGAAATAGAGACACAATAGAAAGACTAGGAAAAAGGGGCACAAAGGAAAAAGGGGTACAAGTTCGCTAAATGTAAATAGGAAATCGGAATGTGAATGGAAAACGTGCACTTTCTCAATCCTAAACAAATTTCAATCTCAAATTTTTCAACCCTAAACAAATTTCAATTTTAAATTTCCTCTCAAAATCATACTCAATTAAAAATTAATTTTTTATATTACTGTCTGTGTAATTATCATTTGGGTGCAATGATATAGTGTCAGGTATCAAAACCCATATAACAACTATCATATTACTATTTTTATTACTAGTATTACTCTCATTATTATTGTCATTGTTACAATTACTAGAAATTTTTATTCATTCTCCCTTTTCAATATCTTTTCATTCATTTTTTTTCTATTTGCTATTATCCTCTCAATCCAATTAAAATAATATTAAAATATATATACAAAGTTTATTTATATCACTTTGTAGTGAAATTTTTTCACCACAAACATACTATCTTTGTTGTTTGGCTTGCTTACGTAAGTATTTATTAAGGTATAAATGAGATGTTAAAAGTTTTAGCTTGGTTTCTAAAATGTTTTTGAAAGATTAAAACATTCTTATATTTCTATCTATCTACATGACACTTTTTTTTTTTATTAACAATGATATATTAAATCATAAATTTATAATCCAAAAATATAATTGAACTTCAAACAGTTTTGGAACAAGCTATGGTGTTTGAATTTCTATTTCCAAACATAAAAGTTGCTCTTTTTCATAATGCAAATCTAGCATGGTACACACACTAGAAACATAGAATTTTATTAATGCAGAACATCAAACATAACACAATACAACACTCATATCAGAACAAAGGAATTAAGCTCCTTCTGTTCTTTTATTTAGACTGCAACACAACCTCTTCAGATGGAGATACTGTTAGGAATACCTCTGCAAGTCAAGCCTTCCTCACTTGAAGGATAGAGCAATGTGTAGGGCATCTTCACAGGCCCATATCGGTTCCTCAGCCTCTCATCATTGTTTCTTTGGATGAGCTTTTGCTCAATATCTGCCAACCTCTTTCCAAACCTCTTGAAGGCCTCCAATGGCCCTTTATCAAAGGTCCAAAATTCACCACCATCTCTTTCTCCCAGATACAACTCATCAGAAGCATGCCTTGACAACACTTCTATTATAGTGAGGTCCTTAAGGGCATCACTCTTCCCTGTGATTGTTTCCAAGTACACCTTCTGAGGGTTCTTAGCAAGATCATCGTACCTACGTGATCCAATCTCAGGCATGAACTGTCTGCTAAGAGTTGGTCGGTTAAGGATGTAGCCCCCATATGGATACTGTCCGAAGTTAACAGCTGCATGAAGGGCTGAAGCAGTCCATATGAGGGTGGTGCAAGATTCAATCAACTCTTCACGAGTCTGCATTTTCACCCACCATGGCTCGTTTTTCTTGTCACCGTGACCAACCTGCACAAGTTCTTTCCAAAAGGCTTGGAGTTCAGTGTCTTGTGCAATAGCAGCATCTGACTTGTAGTAGAAGAACACATATTCTTGCACCCATGATTTGATGGTAGCCCATATCTCTAGTCCATCAGCAGCATAAGGGTAGTCCTCTATCAGAAGACGAAGGCCGTGTGGAGAAGATGAATCCTCAACAGCCACACCTCTACATAACAAAAGAAGAAAATAGCATTAACATAGTGATAAAGTTCCTTTTTTAGATAATTTTTTTTGTTTCCGTACACCCAATAGTTGAACATCACTTAGGAGTCCAATGCAGACAATACTTTGAATATGATAACTGATCCTAACCTCATCAGACATGAAGTCAAAACAATTTTTATATGTGCTAATAACTTGTAAGTATTATTACCTCTTAATAAGATCAGCAGGTAGTGCTTGCTCAGGGAAAACCCAATCCTTGTATACAACAGCAGACATTTCTAATGCATAGCGTCCCCACAAGAAAGTTGATTCTATAATACCCTCTGCATTGACCAAAACATTCCTTGCAAGTGCATTGATGTTCATTGTGTCACGATAATGTGGAAGAAGAAGTTTGTGAATAGGGTGAACCACACTCAGATGCCTGTTTGTTGCTATGATAAATGGCTCAACAACTGCATGAGTGTTTAACCTGTCATACATGTAAAGCTATTAAAGAATAATTTATAAATAGAGAAACTAAGTTTGACATGTCATTTGCAAAATTTTTATACCAATGGCTGACAAGTTGGTGATAACACGAGTCATTTACGATCACATAAGCCTTTGCAAGTAGCCAAATGTAAGCTTCAACTCCTTCGTTTGCCGGTAGGTAAACATTGCTAACAGGACCAAAATTATCACCCTGAGGATGTGGTTTGCTTAGCTCAATGGCCAATGGCTTCAATGTTCCATTATCTTGTAAGAAAATGATGGTTCTAGTAGCATAGGCCTTTGTATCTGTGTCGTTGATTCGTCTCAAATATGGAATAAGTGTGTCATGGTGATCTAGTATGAAGAGTCTGTTGTTTTGGATAGCCTGTTCAACCAAAAATGTTTTAGTCCTTGTAACTCATTTCAATCATATAAAAAAAATTGATTTCACATAAAAGTAATAGTAAAATTCTTTAATGTTACTCTATGAGGAAAGAAAAAGAACGTGTATTTACCTGTTCTACAGTGAGACCACCCAAGTTAGGCTCCAAGTGTTCTCTGGTAATTGTACTGGTGTTATCACCATAGAGTTGGCTATCTAGCTTGCTCTTAGGTGGGAATTCCTACACAAAAAAAAAAAAAAAAAAAAAAAAAATTGCAATGAGGTAAGGTTATCAACTCTGACAAAATATTTATCTTTTGCACTTTCTTAACAGTAAAGTAGTAATTTACCTGAAGTTTTTTAATGATGTGAGGATTCACACCAGCTATCATCTCTCTTGCAAACTCTTCATCAGTCATCCATGCAGACTGGTCCACTACTCCAAATAAAAACATTTGAAATGATATATCAGTTTATGATATGCTTTTGAGTATAAATATTGGTATATTGTATAGTTTGTAATGTTACTACCTTGAATTACTTTAGGTGGTGGAAACTTAAGGGCCTGCTCCCCATCAGTACGGAAGAGTTCAGTGAACAATGGTATAGGACTAATCTTGCTAAGTGCATCAGTAGGCAACTTGATTCCACCATCATAGAGTCCACGCACGTCATCAAAGCTAGTAAACTCAGGTTTATTGAATTGTAATCTAAGTGCAGATTGCAACTGAGGTATCACATTTTGAGATGCAGATTTAAGTATATAAACAAGGAAATCTGATGACTTCAAGTGACCAAATGATTCATCCCTTGGAAGATAAACAGAGTCACTGCGACTCTCGCTTTGAGGATCTGTTAAGACATGTAATAGCAGAATTAACAACAGTAATTATAGAACTAGTACAATAATTATCTCAAAAACTAAACCACTGAACCCCAAAACTTTCTCCATCGAAGTAAAACACAACTTCAGGTGTTGCTGTATCATTTTTGCTAACATTTTATACAAAGAATTTCAAAAGAAGAGGACTGGAAAACTGTATTGAATCTTAGAACAAAGTCTTACCTTTCTTAGCTGGTTTTCTACCAGTTCTTCCCCTGCGAGGATAAGGCAATGTGGATCCTCCAAGAACTGGACGAGCCAATCGGGCATTGGAGTCAGGATCGCCCAAATCATTGTAGACATCATAGTCATAGATCCTCTCATGTTCTTTGCGCTCTCCTGTTCCATCTCCTCTTAAAGTCTTCAATTCTTCTTCTCTATACTTCACCAGTGGACCCGGTGTTTCGCTCGGAAGGTATGTCTATATTTGTTCATATTTAACAGATTAATTTTCTCATTGATGGATGATGCCAAGATTGGAAAGAATCTAAATTGAACAATTTAACTAGTTTACTAGATGAGGGGTTTACCTTGTTGGCAAAGAAAATGCGGTCAGATTTGTACTTTTTGTCATTGTAAATCCATGAGTTGCAGATAAAGTGAATGGTCCCTTGGTTAGGAACATCTTCAAGAGTCAAACTCACAAGAAAGAATTCAACTTGCATGAAATTCTCGATGTAGAATGCTCCAGGAATTCCCATGTCACTGTCCCATTCAAAATGAATATCGAATGCAGATTGGCCAGCTCCCAAGGTTGCTATGGAAGTAATAATACCTTCCAAAAATGTCTGTTTTCCCACCTTTCCTTTTCCAGTTGCTATATATACAAAATTTTCAAGTGTCAAATTCTCACATATAACAGAAATATTAGAAGGGAATTTTAAATTTAACAAAACCGGCTTCAAAGTTGAGATGTTTGAGACTACGTAGGTAACGAGGGTCAGATAATAATTCGATAACACTTATAAGTCCAACAATTTTACTAAAATACTTTCTCATATCATAAATCTACTTTTTATAAAAAGGTTGATTTAGTCGACATTGGATTTTCAATAAGAAACATAAGTTTTGACAGCAAAAGAACTAACAATTTCACCATTCACCACCTTCTTTAAAATTATACTAAAAGAATGTGAAAATTATGTCGCATACTATTTCTTAGCTAAATCATGATTTTCTTGGTTGCTTTGTTATTAAACTGTTAACTATGATCCTTCGATTATCAAATGATTCTTTTTGTATCTGGTTCATGAGTGACAACATTAGAGTGACAGTGAAGTGATAAACAAAGAAACCAAAGTAGTAACAAGAAAAGAAGATGGTTACCATCAGCAGCAGTGGCACTGATCAACTTGAGAGCCACAGATCGTCCCAGAAAGGAAGTGAGAGTGTCAACGGTGCTGCCAATGACACCACCCACAACACCGATTGCTCCACCGATGATGCCGGTGGCACTCTGAGCAGAAGTGAGGGCATTGATGTCCAACACATTCTTACGCATCAACACCACTGTTCCCTTCAGCTTCTTCCCCCTATTCACCAGACCTGTCACACCTGAAAACATCTTTGCAAACCTTAAACAACAACAACGTTACACTTTGTTTTTCTCTTGGTTGTGAGAAAGACCACCAAGGTGGAGTATTTATAAGGCCAAACAAGATGGTGAGAAGAGAGAGTTCTTAACTTTTCATCGTCTTTGAAGAGCATGTGCAAAACATGTTCTTCCACACTCTCTTCTCTTCTAAAATATTACGTGTTTATCTGTGATTTCACACGTGAATTATATAAATATATGAGACAAACTTACAACATGCAGTAAGGTTCACTTTGTCTAAATTTTCACTTTTTAACCTAATATTAAAATCATTAAAAATATTTTTAACTAAGATTTGGATATATTTCTACATATTTAAATGAGACAAATCTTACATTATTGAAGTGTCAATTTAATATGATTGTAAGCTATTAGTTTAAGTAGGTAGTGAGATTCACTTAAACTTGAATTTTTTATATAGCTTTAACTCTTATAATATAGAGTTCACTTCCTGTATTACGTGTAATCTATTATTATACTTCTGTTTAAATATACTAATAAAAACGTGATTATGCTTAATTAAGTTTAGTTTAAAACAAACCTAGTTTTTATAACATTATATCAAATAGCATGTAGTTTAATCATTTAAAACTTCTTCTGGATTCCCTTTTGTATTTGTGTTAAACGGTACAAGAAGTTTAAATTAAAAAAAAAAAAAAAAAAGCTGTGAAATGTATTATAGAAATAAAGTATAAATTATATTTTTGAATTGAGTATAAAAATAATCAAAATGACTAGGAAGTGAAATTAATTTTATTTGTTTTAAATATTTATTTATTTATTATTATTTATAACTATATACAAACGGAGATTCTCCACTTTTTGGTACACTTGTCTTTTGACACTAACTATCTACTATATATTTCACTATTCTAAGTGTAGAGCACGTATCACACAAAACTCAAGATCAAAATAACCACCAACGTAAAAATAAAAAACAAATGAAATACATAATAATGATAAAAAAAAAGTGGTCCAGTAAAATTATTATATTTAATGAAAAAATTGCACCATTTACTTTTTAAGGAGGCTATGCATATATTTTTATTTAAAAAATATAAATGAAAACATTACATCTTTACTTAGTATTAAAATAAAATAATGTGATAAAATAAATAAAAACATAGATTTTTTTTATCTAATTATAATAGAAAAAACATAATAATAATTATGCAATGTTATATAATAGATTATATACATTATATAGTGAATTATATTTTATTTTAGTCTGATAAAGGATGATTCTGTTCTAAAAACATGGACATGGCTCTTCTAAGAGAAAAGGACTTATTTTAGAAAATAAAGTATTAATTCTCAGCAAACAGTATGGTGGGCTGGATTACAATCTCAATGGAGCAAACTTCCAATCTCTAGCCCAACTATTTCTTTAATCTAATATTTACTCTGCAATATACACTGCATATTTAAATTAAAATTCAGTTTGTTCGAAATTAATTTTAGTTTTATTTTCATATAAAGATATTTTTGGCTTTAATACCTATTGACATAGGAATTACTATTTTGAACAGTTTAATATAAGGATTTTAACATTTCTTAAATGCTTCATTTTATTCATTGCTGATAAAAAAATTTCATAGCTCGAGAATAAAAGATGAAGAAATGTTTGGTCAAACTATATTTTATTTATAGTTTATTAATTTTTATTCTTTTAATTTTTCACGTTATGAAAACGTGCTTATCTGTTTTTTCAAGAAAAAAGTAATTGCTATTCTTTTAAATTATTATTATTATTATTATTATTATTATTATTATTATTATATAATATTTTAATCACATAATCTAGATTTTAATTTTAGGATCTCTAAAATAAAATTTTAATTATGGTATTTAATATTTTCAAACGTTTTATTTTTTTGTCTCTACTACCAAAATCTGTTATAAAAGATGTTAACATGATATTGATACGATGTCACCGTTTACCATATCATAAACATGATACGTCATGTTTTATCAGCAACACTCTTATTTCACCCATATCTTGCACAAAAGTTCCAAAAGTCCAGGTTCTATCACCCACCTTATATATAATTTATTTCCTCTTAAACACACACATACATAAAAAAAATTGTGTTCAAACACCTTAATAGATTGTAAAAAAAAAAAGAATTATTTTAAGAAGCTCACAAGTCTACCTAGTAGTCTACTTCAATAATAATACAACTTATATAACCCACATCTATCTTTCTTTACTCTTCTTTTTTCTATTTTTCTTACATGCTTTATACGCATCTCATATATATATCTCTTTGTTTTTTGAAATCAATAATAATATAGTTTATATCTTTTGCATCTCTTTTTCTTTAACTTTTTCTTTTCTTTTCTTTTCTTTTCTTTTCTTCTATCTCTATCTCTCCTACAAAGTTAGATTCTTAAAATCTAATGTTGTTCACGCGTTTCCATATTATTATAACTTAAAATAGTAACTTAATTTGTTTTCAATGTATATCTTAATTTATGGTTTATGCTTTTTAGGGTTTTTTTTTATAAATTATGATAGTTTGACATTATAACGTGTGATAACAATCAAAGATAACTTGACGTGGTGGTGATTTGGCCCATATGAGTAAATAAATATTTTTCTTAATTGAGCATGATTTTAGGATAACCAAATTTAAAAATCAAATAAGTTTTGGGTTTTAAAAAAGTTTTTACTTTCATTTTTTTTTTCATTTAGGGTCTTTGTTCCTACAATTCTTTCTTTATCTCTTTTGTTTCAGTTTGTTTATCGCTCGCAGTCTTTTTGTATCATTATCATCTTCTCTTTTGTGATTAGGTTTTGATGGTCTAGTGTGTGACATGTGCGCAGTTGATTGCAGTAATAGATTCTTTTTGTTTTGATGGCGACGCATTTGAAGTGCGACGGTTGCGAGTGTAGTTTGCCTGGTTGGTTGTTGTACATCAATGTTGTATTTTAAGATTGAATGTGATGTGATTTTGGTGGAGCTTAGTATTAAGGATAGGTAATACGAGGATCACTATATAATTTTTCAATTAAAACCCTAAATTTTTGAATCTCCTCTTTATATTCATCTAGGTTGTGTTTGGATGAGAGATTGGATTTGAGGGAGTCAACTTAAAAGGAAATATTGTGTAGAAAGTTAGGTTATTTGGATTAAGAGATGAATCCTGAGAAATATTTTTTAATAAAAGTTTGTAAGTGATGTAATAAGTGTAGTTGATAAAATAATTATAATTAAAATTAATTTAAAATTAAATATAATTATTTTTATAATTATCTCATTTTTATTATCATTTTATAAAATTATTATTAATATTTTTATTTTCATTAATATTTTATTATTATTATTTTATAATTTTCTTAAATTCATTATTATTTTAATAATAATATTTAATAGTAATAAGTATTATTATTATTATATTATATAATACCATTAATTATATTTATTTTATTATAATATATTATATATTAATAAGTTAATAATAAAATTAATTATTTAAAAAAGAAAAACCTTCCATCCTCGCAAATCTTCCCTGGGATGCGAGGAAAGAAAATGTTGACGCGGTTTATATTTTTATTATTTTCTTATTTCTCGAATTTGCAAATTTCATTGCATTTCATCGCTTCCCTCAAATCCGTCTGTTTACTACTAGTCTCAATCTCACCTTAAACTCTGTATAAGAAATTTCACAATTTAAAATCTTCATAATACATCTTTTGTAAAAATATCTTTAAACTCTTTATCACATATGCAATCTATTACACCTCAAATGGTTGTCATTTAATTGTCAAAGTATTTTTTTCATTTTTTTGTGTGTGATAAGAGTATAAATGCATGTCATTGTTAATTATAAAGATGTGATGTGTGACTCTTGAATTTTAATAAAAGTATCAAAGATCTTCCATTATTTAAATATATAACTAAATTATAATTTATATCTTTTAAATCATCTTGTTTTTGATGATTCACTTAAGTTTAATTTTTACCTTTTTAAAACACTGTCGTAGCATACCAAAGTATATCTAAGTTGTTGGGTGTATTGGGTAGAAAAATTCACACAATTTTATGAAGAGTGATGGTTAGACTAAGAGTGATTTCAATTATGTATTTATATATATATATGTAAGATGTTAGATCTTTCAACTTTCATATTTTGTTTATTATATGGTAGTTAGAAGTGAGTATTGCATTAAATTTGAGAGAGATTGATAAAGAATACTGATGGGATATAGTTTTATCCAAAATAATGGAATGAATAATTTGGAGAGAAGTTTGTAAAAGAAATTCATCTGCACCTGTCCTTTACCTAAAATCCACTGCAGGACTGTGTTATGGGATGGGAACTTTGTTAGGCCTAATGGGTTTGAAGGGTTGCTTTCAACTTTTGGCAGCAGGAACGGCAAGGACTACTGTTTGAACAATTAACAAAGCCAACCATATCTTCTGGAAGCAATAGGCTTTGTCTTTATCTGCAGCTACAAATGCGTTTTAGGTTGTTCTAAGCAATATATTTTCATATCTGGTTTAGGTGTTTTTTTATTACAACTTTGGTTTCGTGCACCAGATGGTTTATTTTCTTGTCTTGTAGTTGGATATAATGTTACTTCTTATACCTTGTTTATGTTTTATTTATTTTGTGCTGATTTAAAAAAAGACAAATCATTTAGAGAAACTATTAAAAGTGATATTAATGAAAGGATAACTTAACTTAATTAATTAATTAAAGAACTAGATATACTTTCTATTATATACTACAACAAAAAAAATTATTTAGAGACCTTTAGCTATCACCAAATGAAATAATTGTTAATTATAATTAAAATAGTCATTAAATTAAATTTTAGTTACTAAATAACTATAATCAAAATAATAATTGAATTTAATGACTAATTAAATCAAATAATTAGTATTTTAAATATCAAAATTTTAATAAACTATGTTATTAACTTTTAAATTGATATTTAATTAAGTTAGAGATATAAATATTTATCTTGTAGTTAAAAAAAACTAATAAAACTTTCAATGTTGAACTATATAATAAATTGCTTTCTTTATTCAACGTGCGTGCAGCGTGTGTTTCTACTAAAGAAGAGGAAAAAGGAAGAGAAGTGAAAAAATTGTGAAAAATAAGTTTATTTAGATTAAAAAATACGTGTTTGTGATAGATTTGATTAATGTAATAAAATAAACTTAATCTTATATAAATATATTTAGAAAATATTTTATAAAATAAATTTTTAGAGATAATTTAATATAAAAATACAATTTAAAAATGTAAAATAAAGTTAAAAGAATGTTTACATTGAAATAAAAAATATCATAAATTAAGTTATATTTCAAAATAAAAAGTTTAAAGTAAATCATCAAAATTTAAATTAATTCATATTCATTAGTGTTAAATCTTTTTAACAAGAACCTCCATTAAACTAGTGCGACATGACTAATGATTAGGACGAGAATATAAGTATATAAATTTTGAAATAATAATTATCATAAAGTAATAGACTTAGAATGCATAAGATAGTTTGACTTGTAGTATGATCATTAAATGAAGAAAGGCATCGAAGAAAATATGGTGAATAAAAAATGGTGGATCGTGGTGCGCGAGGTGAATATAATAAGATGATAAAAATCTAAATGATATGATAATACAATAATATATAAACATAAATGATATGATAAGATAAGATACACCATTTTTAATTCGCCACGTCTTTGGTGGTCCATGCAAAACCAGTTCCAACCCATAATCTTTTATCCATATAATTAATATTTTTAAATAATTAATCGAGTTCATCAAAGTTGTCCAATATCATCACAATTTAATATTGTTAACTAAATGCCACGAGACAAACGGGTTCTACAATCCTAATTATGAAGTCAAAGATATCTTTACAAGAAAAAATAAACCAAAAAAATATTATTACCCAAGATCTCATAGTAGGTACGAATTAAATTTTGTAGATCAATAAAATGAATAAAATAAATTATATATAATATGATCTAAAATTTCATTCATTTAAATTTTTGAGTCAACATGCTGATAATTTTATATAAATTTATCCATAATTTATCAATGTTGAATTTATTTATGTGACTATAAGTGTGATAAAAATACTATTTGACGAGCTTATTGATATTAATTAAATCTTCCTGATATTGCGATCAACTCATGTAGAAAGGGTCACTAGTATAATATAGTAGAAGGTCACAAAATTACACTTTCATAAATAAATAAAAGAAGATAAAGACAATGTAAGGAAAAAAAATTAACTCCTTTTGTAGTTTTTTTTTTTTTTTTTTTTTTT
>Ga0209489_106438_pt1 | contig 18887 bp, 12 predicted proteins | sample SiratrowhiteBW_FD_187527 | JGI IMG/M metagenome (GOLD analysis project Ga0209489, IMG submission 187527) | Root nodule microbial communities of legume samples collected from California, USA - Siratro white BW (SPAdes) (version 2) | ecosystem: Host-associated > Plants > Roots > Nodule | place...
GCTTCTCCATTCAGAAAAAGAAAAAAAAAAACCCTAAAAGAATATGATATAAAAAATGCTAGTAGATTATGTATCATGACAAGTATCTTTTTCCCAATTATTAAATTGTGAAAAAAAATTCATTTAACATATATTTACGACTTTAGATAATTTTATTTTATAATTATTGTCGTCATTGATGTATTCCTTCATTATCACGAAGACACATTTTTGCATTTTTTGTTTCTTGCTGTCTAGTTGCAATTGACTTGATTTTTTTTTCCGGGGAAAATATTTAGAATCCAATTAAAACTTTAAATTAAAATATTCATCTCTGCCACTTGTGTGTCCTTTCAGTGATATACTACAATATTCCCAAATTCTTCGCAAAATTGAGATACGTAGATTGCATTCCTTGGTTTCTGCAATGATTCATGCCTAAACTTCCTTTTCTATGAAATAGGATATTTCCCCATAATAGAAGATTAATCCCTTCTAAAACTAATTGTTTTTGTGTTCTTAAACCATTTCTATTAAAGTTTTGTATATACGTGTTTAGAGGTTAATTTTCTTACAAATTCGTGTTGCTTGCTTTTTAATAATACACCGAAGAGATTCCGTAGTAGTAATTCATAATAATTTCATATAAAAAAGCAAAACATCGTTTTTAACTCAAAAATCGTAAGTGAACAAGTTTGTTTATCTTTTTACTCATTTTTTTATTTATTTATGTGTACCTAATATGAGATTTTTAGCTCGATGAATTTGTAACCATTCTAATTATATCAAACTTGATCTTTAAATTATCCTATATACAATACCATTTGTTTATTGAATGATTCTTTAGATTAATTAAGAAGCAATGAGTTGCTTTCTTGTATTCTCTTGTAAAGCAGCATAATCTTTTCAATGATATATAATTAAGAGTAAGGATCTCGCAATGGAGATTATAGTATTTGAGGGCATTTGGCGTTATCACATCTATCTAGCAACCTACGATGATTTATTATTATGCCATACAGCTAGGACTCTCAATTTAGACACAATAATGATGTTCCTCCTTAACCTAGGATCTCAATTATTGCTAGGGTGCCCATGTTCAAAATTAGGAAGGCAAAACCAAAATTATAATAATAATAATGCACCAAACACACTCATTGAACGGATTAAGAATTCATGTAGGATCAGAACGTGATAAAAATCGACCCTGCAGATGGTTTTCTCTTGTTCATTAAGTTGAAAACTTGTATTAATGAGATTAAATTTTGAATCTCAAACTCATATTGGAGATGTAAAAAAAATGAAAATTATGAAGAATGGTTTTTGTGAGATGAAAAACTAAGCATGCAATTAATCTTTGTGTGGTGATGATAGAGAAATGAGGGACAGAGAGAAAGAGAGTGAGAGAAAGAAAGGTACAGCTAGCTGTGTGCATCTTTCACACATGATTTTGTCAACCTAACGTATCTAAAGTATGTGTAACCTGATCTACATATATGCCAAAGTCATGCAGCTTTTAACCCCACCCTCTTAACAAAAACAAGTACAAAGCCTATCATCTGAACTCTGGGTCCTATGTGTACACTTGTGCTGAGCCAGCTAGCTAACTTAGGTAGTCCCACCATATGTGTAACCTCTTTTTTTGTTGTTTATTTTGAGGAAAAATAGTTTTAAAAAGGTGGTTTAATTGTTAAAGATTCTTTGTCCAGGTGATAGAATCATTCTTGGATCAAACTGCTGTTTTCTTTCTACAAAAGTCCTCCATTTAGGGCCAAAATGGTTTGTCCAATCTTCTTGTGTGCGGTAGTGGGGAAGATATTGCTTAATCTTGATCCCAGCATCATTACAAAATTGCAAAATTTCTTTATTTTGAGTATCATAGGCCTTCCAATTATCAAACCCACTTGAATGCAAAAATCCAACTGTGTAGAAGATATCCTCGTCTGGTATTGATGCTGACATCCTATTGTCCCACCTGAATTTTTTTACAATTTCAAGTGAGTAAAGAGAACAAATGTACAACTGATGCTATTTAATTGGTATAACAATAAAACTTGTTTGTGAAAAATGTCATTTTCAAACATTCAAAAAAAGGAAACAAGTAAAGCATGGAGATTGAGAGAGAAAATAACAATTGATATTTTAGGAAAGAGGGATTAACATTTTCTTAACAACAACATGAATTGAGATTAGATAGTTGAGCTCAATTACTTGTTTCTATTCATGGGGTAAACCAAGACAGGTCCTGTGGTGATGTTTCGTTTAAGGATGATGTTCTTGAACACGCCTGAATCAAAATCCATGATTTGAGATTTTGGTATGAACAAATTAAGCCACGGGTGAGGAACATCCCACAGTCCTTGTGACTGTAGCTTCAACTCTCCACTTCGGACTCTGTTCAAGAACTCAACGAATGAGACATCTTTTTCATAGTAAAATCCTGGGATGTAGCTCAATCCTTGGAGTAAAACTTGGAGTTCCTACACCAACATGAATATAAGAATGTTACTCACAACATTACAATTATAATAACATTGAGTGTGACAAAGGGTTAAAAGTGAAAGGACAATTGCACATGAATGGGGATGTACCTTGTCCACATTGTTTTCACTTTGGCCATCATAATATTTGGCAACTTCTAGGCAATAGAGGACGCTGTGTTTAGTTACTAGTGAAATTATTCGAGCATGGTCGGCTAAAGGGAAGAAAGAAGATCTCCAATTATTTATGGGTCCTTGGTGCATTAGCAACGACCCTTCCACATAATCCAGACCAATATTTTGTTTCCTTCCAGTGATTGAGATTAATTGTTCTTGGTCTTCGGTAAAAGCAGAAAAATCATGGTACAGAAGTCTAACCCATTTAACCTGCCAACAAAAAAAATTCACCGTTCATTAACTCATCATCGTACAAATGAAAAACAATAATGACCACATGATTATGGTTTATGCAATGAGTCCCATCAAATAGTACTACTAGAGTACTTCTTGCTCAAATCCTTATGTGAATTGAATTCAATCATCTCACTCACCAACTTTCATATCCTTTCTGGTGGAAACATATTTATGTATGGGCCTATGGTTTTGGTAGTATTTTTCAAATACAGTTGTTAGTCAGTTGATTTTTGATGAAGAAATTAGAGTTTGGGTCGTTGACGAGAGAGGATAATACGAGCCTAATTATTGGTCGGCTTAAGGTCTCAAGAAAAAGACTTTGAGCTATGATATATACATTTTTCCTAGAACAAAGAATTTAATGCTTTTTAAATTTCAGGAATCCACGTTGTTCACCTTTAATTTCGTTTTCATATATGCTCTCATGGATGACCAATGTGCACTAACATAATGTGAAACTTGTGTATGTGAATGGGGTGCCAAGAAAAATGATGACATGAAGCTTTTAGGACAAGGACATTTGATGCTTCCGTAAAGCTAGATGGTTGAATAATATAACATGTAGAATTGGCGTTACTATATGAAATGTTGGAGGAAGAAGCTACAAGACAAAGTCCTAGTCAATTCTGAAGATTTAAACGTACCCTCTTCGGAGCTGGCGCAAGAGCAATTCTTGCCCTTGTTATAATTCCAAATTGTCCTAAACCTCCAAGAACAGCGTGAAACAACTCTGAATTCATCTGAGAAGAGCAGGTCACAGATTCTCCCTTTCCTGAACCAAACCAAAACTTGATTAAAAAGTAATAATAATATACATAATTGCATGCATGCACATGTTCTTTTAACAAACATTTGAGCAAATCAAAATTCAGCTGCCAGTTTATATTTTTAATAAAACAATTGACGAAAATACGACTTGGACCAGTAGTAGTATATCAATATATTCTAAACAAACTAGAATAGGTAGAAGGCCATAACTGACCGAGTAATCCAGTGTTAGATTAAAATAATATAAAACGAAATCGAGTCTGTGAAACTCATAATCCTATTAAAAAACAAAGAACAGGTTTAGAAAGCAAGATTTTATAAATTTCCATCGCAGTCGCAGTCCGATGCACTAAAACTTCTCAATTTCTTTCCTTTAAAATATCAACAAACGCCACTATACCCGAAGTTGCAATGAAGTTCTAAAAACATTCACAACCACGGCACCTTGGTTGCCTCAATTATTTTATTTCCTTTCTTCTTCCAATCACCCTCTTTCCTTCCTTTCCAAGCTGTGACACTTTCCAAGGTGTCCAATGACCAATTCTCACAATATTAAAACCCTGATTATTTAAATTCAGATGGTTGTTAGAACACCTTTACAAATCTAAGAGCCCTGACACTCCCAATAAACAAAACTTAGATATAAACTTCACTTTATGTGGTCATTTTCTTATCAGAGTTCAAGTTTTATCAAGTGAAACTTTAATTCTGATTGGAAAATGATATAACCAACAACAGTTTAAGATACTATATCTAGGTTTGTCATTATATATTGTATATTATAGGGTAGTGAGTGAGAAATGAAAGTGTGATATATACCAGTGATGACATCCATTTCACTAACAGTGGAGATTTGAGGACCATAGCGGAATGTTTGGCCACTGATGCCAGCATTGGAGAGAGTTCCTCCCACTGTCAAGTACAAGTAATCCGTCCAAGAGAGAGGTGCAAGTCCATGCTCGAGCGTGGCGTGAAGAACATCGATCCAAAGTTGTTCACCTCCAACATCAGCGTAGTGAAAGTAACCTCCCGAAGGGTCCACCGTGTTGCTCACCCTTATCCCCACCCCACTGCCCCTCTCTCTGAACCCTGCCATGTCCACCACCACGCCGCCACGTGCCATCGCCTGCCCCCGTGTGGAGTGCCCTTGTCCCCTCGCCGCCACCTTGAAGGGGACAGCCCCCTTGTACGACGCCTTGATCAGCCGCAAGATGTCATGCGCCGACGCCGGGTGGAAGACCGCCAGTGGGACTTCCCGGGCAAAGTTGCCGTAGTCCTTGGAAGCTCTTCCTTGAAGAGCTTCGGAATCTCCGCGGAGCTTGTGGAAGACATCTTGGTCTACTGCAGCAAGCTCCGCTGGTAAAACAGCCTTCCATTGGGAGGTTTTTCCCACTGTGGAGATCAAACGTGTGATGGTTATGAGTAGGAGGATGAAGTATGTGGGGGAAGGGTGCTTTTCAGCTACCATTTTGTTGGTTTGGAGGGAAAGAATGAGAATGAGAATGGGAGATGAGAGAAGAGAGAGTGGTTTGTTGATTTAGTGTGGATGGAATTTTTTGGTTGTTGGTGTTTGTTGTAGTGGGGAATGGAGGTGGAGGAGGTAGGGGCTATATATAGAATGGAAGAGGACTTTGCATGATAAAGGAGGATATGGGAAAATATTTAATTTCACAAACACATGTAGAGATAGAGAGAGAATGGGGGTGGATTAATTATAAGAGGATTAAATAAGGATTTTGTTCCAATTTTCATTTAATTCTTTGATTTTTTCAAAATCATTTGATACCCCTTAAATGTGCTAAATATTGTGAAAAAATCTATTAGATTATTTTATTTTATATTTTAAAAAGTATATGTGTTCATACATGATGAATAATTTTAATTACTTTCACAAAAATTTGATGATTGCCCTTTCATTATTTTTCACTGGGATAGAAAAATATGCAAACCAAATTGTACATTGTAACAAAAAAAAATTGTGCATTGTGTGTAAAGGGATGATGCTAAATGTCAAATTCAAAGATAAGATGGAGAGATTGTGTTTGGTCCTTCATCAAAAGTCATGAAGTCTTGTGTAAAGCAATGAAACTGAGCTACTAGGAATAAAAATAAATTTAATCAAGCAATTAATGAAGTGTTATGCCTTCCAAAATAGTTGCTTGCTTTTTCTGTGATCGTGTTTGTCTCATCATCATAATCACCAAGATTCCCAGCAACAGAACCCACAGGCTTCTTCCATTGTTGGCAATGACATAGCAATATAAATAAACAATGCACTTGAACTTGAGCCGTTGGATTCTTATCCAAGGGTCAAAGATTGGTCAAAATTAGTCAATTCAAACACTGTTCATATTTTATATTACCAATTGAATTTTTAATTTTGAGAATTTAAAGAGAGAGTCAAAATCGGGTAATTATCAAAAGGATCTCTGAAGATTTTCTTTCCCGGGACCATGGACTTCTTCCCTTGGATGAAACTATTGCATTAAACTTTTCTAATTCTTGGAAGGGTGATGTCAATGGGAACTGAGAGAGACATCACACCAGATTTTCTTGGGGCCAAGATTTGTTCAAGAGCATGATCTATTCCAACATGTATGTTATCAAGGAAAAGGAAAGCTAACCGTAACACAAGAATGTGCCTCATTCAGAATAGATAAGCCATATGAATGTCTCTACATGACATGATTTTCTTCACCCCAGTTTTAACATGTTCTTAGCCAAACATAATAAAGGTGACAGATACCACCAAGTTGGAGGATCAAATAATTAATTAGCAATGCTTACTGATTGAACTACACCTAATTAATTAATTTGCCAAGCCTTACGTGATGAGTGAACATAAAAAAAAAAATGATAAGCACCTGGCATGCCTTTGATCAGAATATAGGAAGAAAACAATGGCATGCTATGCACACGCAATAGAATCCAGTGAACTGTTTAATAATAATAATTTAATTTTGGCTATGGCTAGCTTTCTAGTTGGTAATATTTATATGTATGTATATATATACATATCACAATTATTTGAACTGTATAAAATATATGTACCGAATTGTTGTTTTAGGGAATAGCCAAATGCAAACAAATGTGAAATTGCAGGTCCAAGACAAGGACATTGATTGGGAGGCAAAATTAATCAGAATAACAACAAAGGGCATTCAAAGAACAATCTTTGACCAATAGATCTCGCTGGTAAGAGGAGCTATCATATTCCAAGACCCTCCACCAAGTATGTTTCTGTAGAACATATATATTCTATCATGCTTCACATTGAAGATTGTAATCTTTGACGATAGTTTTTCATGCATGACTAATAAATACAGAAGAAAAAATAATAATAAAAAGAAGAGTTGTTATAAATTGCTAGCTAGCGATGAATTTATGTTGGAGATGCTGAAATCCAGGAACTGATGAGCACATAATTATGCTTACCTTGTCACATGTTGAAACAGCGATAGTTAGGTCTTGTACCTAACGAAACGAGTATCTCCTTATCTCTTGAAAAGAAGGAGGGGAAAAAATAATAGCACCAAGAGGAAAAGGGTTTCTCTTTGTAAAGTGAATTTTCGTGTCCTCAAAATATATACCCTAACATAATTCCATACCCTTGTTGTGTAGGTCCACCTACGTGTCTTGTAAATTATTGGTGAAATTCAAATTCAACTTGGGAATAGAATAGAGATGTAATATGTTGCCACCACCAGCGACTGAGATTGAATATTCCACACTTTTTCCTGTGTATTATCATAAGCAATACACTACACATGCAGCCCAATATTCCGATCAATCCCTATAATGGCACTAGTAAAGCCATAATCATACTTATACTTTAGGGAAAAACTCCCCATTCCTGATTCAAAAGTTTATATAACAAGCTAAAAAATAGCATTAATTTATAATGAGACAAAAAATCCCATAATTCATACCTGAAAATCATACTACTTAGACACAATAATTCCTTAAAAAGACTAACAATTTTTTTGTCAGCCAAAAAATAAAAACTAATATAACTCATACTTGTATTTTTTAAAATACTTAATTTATATATTTAAATATTTGAAATTGAGTGTTTTATTAAGAATTTTTGTTTTATTTAACATTTAAAATACTTTTTATTTTCTTTTAAATATATGTCATTTATTTTTGTCATAAATGAAATGACATGACTTTTATTTCTATTTTTTTATTTTATTAATCAATTCGTTTTTTTTTAATTTCTTTAACTCATTAGTCAATTTGTTCATTCTTTCTTTAAGAGTGAGTTGACTAAAATATTATGAGAGAAAACACAAGTTAATTGGAGAATTCAAGAATGACCAGACATAAATAATGTCATTCTCTTGATGAAAAAAATTAAAAAATTGAATAATTAAACAAAATTAATAAAACCTTTTATATTCAATAAATATTTTTATCAAAGATTCAATTAAAAATACTTAAATAATTAAAAAATTAATTAATTATTTTTAAATTAAAATAAAAATGTGATAGTTTTAAGCATTGATAAATTAGTCTGTTGCGAAATTTCTCTTGTACATTAGACAATGTTTTAACCAAGGGTTAATAAAACAGTATTTTTACTTCTGAAATGTTGGTATACATAAAATAAAAGGATACACCACAATAAACAATTATGTGTGAATATTTATGGATAACAAGACTTTTGATGGTTAGATGTATTTGCCAGTAGTTTGGCATGCATGAATGTGAGAAAATGAAAGAAAGGAATGGGAAAGAGAGAGAAAGTTGTGGGGGAACTGTTTATAAGATATTGGAGATCTTTATGGGGATCTAAGCCAGGCAGAGAAAGGAACAAAAACAACAACAGCAGCAGCTTTTTCAATCCACAGTGCCAAAAACACCATCGTATCCATGTCACTTTGATTGGCTTATAGTGCTGCAAGCAATACAGAGCCGTACGTGCATGGAATTTGAGGAAGTACTATGTGACACAGAGCATAGATGTCTCCTATCTCTGCATTTTCATCTTCTTCTTGTTCTCCTTGTTGCTTCATCTCAACATTATCATCATCATCAAACAACAACATATACACATTTCATTACATTTATGTTTGGTTGCATGCATGTTCTGGTGGTCAGTGACATTGTAACAACTCATCATCCAAATCCTTTGAACCAACCAGACACTGCAACCCCAGTTGTTTATGCTCGTTTTATGAGTGGCAATGGGAAGAGCATATTTTGTCACTATATATATACCACTATGTCTCATTTGTCACTTTTATCCCATTAATTTCATTGATGCGTGCTGTCTCAATTATGAAATGATTGACATTTCATCAGTCAATTAAGGATCGTTTGTGCAATTCTCATCACTCTTTCTTATCAACTCCAATGTGCTGTAACAAATTTGTCTTATATAATTTCTATTTTGGTAGGTATCATGACCTTGTCTAGATATCTGAATAATGTGTAATGTGTAAGGGAAGGAACACTCTACAATCTTAAATAATTTTTCACGAGTTAGAATATCCTTTAAAATGCTCCGAATGTCTAGATATTTTATTTTTTATTAATAAAAAGAGTCAATCCATACTTTCTTTAAAAGACAAATCGTCCTTTTTATTAACAGTACCACTTTATTAGTAATACCAAAAAAATATTATTATTATTATTATTATTATTTCATTTTCCAAATCACAAACACCTTTTCTTAGTTTTTTTTAGTGGAAAGAAATAAAATGAAAAGAAAAATTAGAAATGAAAGTGATTTGGTTCGAAGAAATAAAAAAGAAATGAAAAGAAAATATAAATTTATAATACTATTTTTAGTTTATTTTTTATTATATATTTATTATTTATATCATTATTTTTAAATATATATCTATATTTATATATATACACACACATCTTGATTGTATATTTATTTTGTAACTAAGAGATGTTGAGTTTTTTTTTTCTTCGCACCGCGGTTTTCTAATGCATTTCAAAACGTGTATTAATGAATAGAAATAAATGTTGTATTCTTTTTAAAGTGAAAAAAAATATTAGTATGAATTGAATGGACCAAAGCATAACACATGCTAAAGTCTAACACGATTATTAGTTCGGTCTATAGAAAAATTATTTTTTCCCGTCAACTAAAACAGTCGTTCAAAAAGTCTATACAAATTTGCATTATCCTTTATTTGTTCGACATAGTAACTTATACGGGGTAATAGCAGGGTCGTTGATTAAATTGACGTAAAATTAGGGAAATAAAACATTAAAACAAAGTCATTTTTTAATGATTTTTGCTAAAGGATAAAATTTAGATACGGTTAGTTAGATGCTATCTGTGTGGCTATTGAAGTAGAATTTGAGTTTTTATTTCAATAATTGGTATAATATAAATATTTGGATTAAAAATATTATACGAATGATTATGGAAAATAACATAAACAACACTTTGTATCTAGTTTTTTTTTTTTCTTTACAAATGATATTATTCTTGTCCTAGCATACTAAATATTGTTAACTCTAATGACATTTTTGTTTCAAAATTTCTACCGCATCTAGGTGGCATGACAAATAAAAATCACTAACCAGTTGTCATCATTTAAGGACCCTCTTCATCATTGGCAAATAACCAATAACAACAATAACAACTAAGGTTATCGATTTATTCATATAGGAACAATATCTCTCAAGGTAGAATTGCAAATCGCAATAGGATCTTTTAGCTCAAAAATGGACCAGTAAAGGCAATTAAAAAAATATAATATGGGGATTTTGTTATTAAAAATATTAGATTAGGAAAATTATGATAAAAAAGTTGGAGAATATGGAGCAACGAGATATCCCATACATGGAAAACATAAAGAAGTGAAATGAACATCTAGCATCATTATATTAAGACTCTAAACATTAATGTTAAGGAAGTGTTTTCGAAGAGAAAGAACCTAAACTAGAGAGTGTTGGTAAGGAAGTGTGTTTCAAAATTAGGAATGAGGAATATTGATCGGATGGTTGTACCGATAGTGAGCAAGGAATGGGAATCATAACCATATGTTGGAAAGACAGATTTGAATCATAAGAGTTTTCTTAGGCTAGGACTACTTCAGGTTAAATTTTAGGTGGGTAAAAAATGAGATATAATATACAATGGACAATGTTTACACCTCATATGTTGGTAGTGAGAAGAGGAGGTTGTGGGAGACAGTGGTTGTTGAAAATGTAGCAACAACAATAATCAATGGTGCATAATAGATTACTTTAATTCAATAGAAAAGGAAGATGAAAGGAAAGGTAAAAAAGACAAAACGACATTTATAAAAAAGGAAATATAGATGTTCAACGCTTAACGTCGATGCCCTTATTGGGAGACAAAAGTTTATATGGTTTAAGAAAAATAGAGCGAAAAAACAGGATTGACAAAATTCTTGTATAAGGAAATGGTTAGATCAATGCCCTATATGTTTCCAATATGTGCTTGATAGAAAAATATCAAATAATTAAGCTTTGGTATTGAAATCAATTGTTACTAATTGGACACCAAGATTCTTTAGGATTATACATCCATTGTTTATGATTTTTTGATTTAGAGAGATGGTCAAAAAGTGGTGAAAGATATTAAATCAAGGGGCATGACATTTATATTTTAAAAGACAAGATGAATAGACTCAAAAAGGATGTAAAAAATTGGAATAAGGTGATTCTAGACTTGAAACTTATCTTTTCTCACGAAAGTTGATTGAGACAATCAGTGTTTTAGATAGATTGTACGAAGATTACTACTTGGATAATGAGACTAAAACCTTCACAGAATTAAACAAAGTAGGTTTGAGACAAGAAACCTTGGACAAACAAAAATCTAAAATAAGAGACTAAAAAATGGAATAACAGGATTCAACATTCAAGAAACAAGGATTGAGGAACCAATAAAAATAAAGAAGGGGGTTCAAGATTTCTTTCAACGAAAGTTTGTAGCAAGGGAGGGTAGTAAATCTTTAATGGTATCAACTTTCTCTCACTAAGGACAATTTAACTAAAGTGATCAAGTGAAACAATTTAACTTGATTGAAGACTTTTAGATATATTTTTTATCATTGGATTCTTCTTTGACAATATCCTTAATTTTCTTCTTAGTCTTATTTTCCTCCTATTCTTGGGACTAACAGAAACTTGAAATGTACTGTTCTCAGCAGTGTGTCTGGTGACTTTTGTTTGTGACTAAACATCTTATTCAATTTTTAATTGACCTTTTCTGAATCTATGTTACATGAATCTACTATTGGAGTGAGTTGTTGGAACTATGCATGAATGTGATCCAATGGGTTTTTGATGGAAATTAGCACACGATCATTGTTGAACAGAAGTTTTATGGATGCGAAAAAAAGTATATAAGCATTTAGAATTGTGTAGCTTTTGATTTAACGGCCACTAACTAACGGGGAGAAATATGGTTCCCACCTGCCTAACCAGAAGGAACAAGGAACTGCTGCAATTTTGCAAGTTTTCCTCTTCACTTACACATTCATATAATGTAAAATGATAGGAATTGATAATTTGTATTTAAATTTTATTTATAGATAAAATTATATTTTGAGTTTTCCTTCATTTATATTCTCATATTTTGTATATATAGATTTACTTTCAATTATTTTGTTTTCTTATATTATAGTTCTATTAATAGTGTTATACAATACCTTGAATATGTTCTATTAAGTTTAAAATAATAATGTTATCATATTCTGCTTTTGATGTTGTGGAAAGAGTGGTCATTTGCCTATATTATAGGAGAGGGTGATCGAGTGGAGTTTACAAACAGCAGAAATACATTGCACATTCCTTGTTGTTTAATTTAGACAATCATTTAAGCTAAGAAAACACTGTTTATTAAAATACATTCCAAAGATTTGGTTATGGTTAACAGTGCTTTTCTAAAGTGATATGATATATGTATATAGCATTATCTTAGCTTCAGCAACCGATTTACATCACAGCCTCAAAGGATTCCAAACTTTTTTGTCGCATGCCACACATTAAATTCATGCTGGCATCTAGTACTGTGTATGGATAAGAGGATGACAAATTTCAATATTTAAGGTCATTGAATAAAAGGAAAATTAGTTGATTGTTTTGATCTTTGACATATTAAGAATTGGACACTGACACTACCATATCATTTGGCCCAGAATGGATGAATGATGATCATCACACCAAAAGTTAGAATTTAAACTTGGCACTTATATTTGATTCAACTTTGATTATGGAGAAAGTTTGTGTCCATTTCACATATTCGCACACCTATTTATGTGTTAAAATGAGAAGTGAAAATCAGTCTAACATCTGAGTTACACTTCTGTGTCTCTAGAAAAGTTGAATACATATCATTTTCACTTTCTTTTATACTATATCTCCTTTATTTGCTTTTTCTTTTTCACTTTTCATTAGGTAAGAGGGATCAATAATGTGCATGTACTGAAACCAAAGGAGGTAAAAGAAAGTAATGTGTTGCTGGGCCAATAATACAGCACAGTAATCATTAGCTCTCAATATATATCACTCTGTCTACTTTTTTTCAACACTATCATTGTAACAGACAAGATGGGTAGCCCTTCAAGCAAGCAAACTTTCCAGTGACAATATGTTTCTAACCCTTTACAATCCGATAAGGTAAGGATCATTCTTGCAACAAATTAATGAAGCCATTATGTGTTCTCAATATTTATTTGGCAATGAATTTTACTAGTGCATGTAGGCATCCTACACAGAGGGTGCTTGGAAGTGGAGTTGTCATCAAAACATTGTGCTCTCACACAAATATTGTTATAATTTCATGTATAAGTATTAACATGAATATTAGTGATGTAGATTTATTTTGATTTAACAATTAGGTTTGAGTTCAAATTTTTCATGTAAGGTTTTTGTTTGATCACTTCTACTTATCTCAATAAAAGATATTAGGGTCTACCAATAAAAAAATATCAGTATGAATTGGGTATAGAATATTCAATTCCACTTTTGTTGTATCCTATTATGCATAAAGGTATAACTTTTTATTTCTTTCTTTTCAATTGTATAATTTTAATAGTAGAACTGTTCTGAGAAAAACAATTGTAATGGCTACAGATGTTGACATGACAATAACATGTCACTCAGGTGAGAATGAGATTTTTTTAATTAAAAATTAGTTAAAGGTGTTAAAAAGGATCTTTAACACTTGTTTTGTCACTAAAATAACAGTTGCTAAGTAATTTACTTATTTGATATATATATATAGCAAAGTTAAACGGATTTTTGTTGGGGCTAAATAAACCTATAGTTTACCTATCTTAATTATAATTCAATCACTTTATACTAAATGAATAAGATATTATTAATAATATAATTTTTTTTATTTTGCTGAAAAAATTGCTAATTATTACACTTTACAATCCATTTTCTGCAATATTAATATTTTTAATTTAATATCAAGTTATAATAATAATAATAATTACTATTACTATTATTATTACAATTATTATTATTATTACTATTATTAACAGGTGATTATGATTGTTTTTTCTAAACCACACGTAATATACATGTTATCAACTAGTTGAATATCTCTTTTTTTTATATTAATAAGAGTTATTAACCTATTTTGTAATGCTCTTCAAGCACATAAGTGAGTGGTGGTAATGTTTTTACTTTTTAAAAATGATAAATACTTCCATATTCTTTACCATTCATTCAATAGCCAACTTCTTTTATATATATATATATATATATATATATATATATATATATATATATATATATATATATATATATTCATAAATGTGTATTCTTGTAATTTGTCACCTTTTCAAACCCACTCATCTTTCCTGTTTTTATGTATGGTACAGTCTTACAACTTTTTCTCGAGATCTTCAATCATCGAATGTTTTTACTCAAACCAACTCTTTCTCCAACTTAGTTTTCACTTTAGACTTTCCCATTTCATACTCCAACCTCACTAAGCTTAACCAACCTTTTGTTCAAAGTTAGCATTTAATCTGGAAAATTTCTCTCTAAGTGCCTCTTCTCCCGTCTGTACATCCTCTCAAAATAAAACACTATCTCTAGAACCTACATTCCACATTGTTCCATCATCGAACTAATTTCATTGAACACCATTATTGCATATCATTTTCAAATTCTTCCTTCAATTGGATTCGTTTGCATTGCCCTTAACTTGGTTCAAACTGTTTCAAGATCCATATTTAGATTTTATGACATCTCTTCATAATCTTTTTTCTTCTTTACCTAACCTCTGTTTCCATTTCCCTAACAAAGCCATATTTACCCCACCCAAGTCCTTAACCCCTAATCCTCGATCTTACATTGTTGATCCCACTTTATCCACGCTATTCTTCTCCCCTCTTGTCCCCGTACCCCTCCACTTAGACAACTTATTTTTTTTTTTCAAACAACTCATTCCAATTTTTTTTTTATGATTGCCTCTAGTTGGAATGACTAAATAAACGAAAGGTATTGACAAAATGTTACAATTCATAACAACCAAATATTTTTCCAATATTTATGCTTTGTATCCCTAACTCAGCTAGGTTGCTCTTATTCATATTTACTTTTAAACCCAAAACTAATTCAAAGCATTTTAACAAATTCTTAGTGATAATTATGTTTTGTATATTAGCTTTATAAATGAACATTTTGTTATTTGCACATTGTAACAATGTAACATTGACTTCTCTTCTCGCCACATTTATACCTTCTAACAAGCCTTTTCCTTCTGCTATCCCAAATCTCTTATCTGAAAATCCCTCTACTACTATAAAAAATAGAAATGGTGTTAACAGATCTCATTGTCTTAGTCCCTTTTTATACTTAAATTTTGTTGTGAGACTTCCATTAATTAGAATTGATACTGAAGATGATTCCATAAAATTCCTAATCCATCTAATTCATTTTTAATATTGCATATTTTTAATAAAAATCTAGTCTACTCATCATATAGACCAAGAACTTTCAATTAACTGGGTCATAAGCTTTCTCAAAATTAACTTTAAATATTATGTAATCCTCGATCTACCTCCTAACTTCATCTACTGTTTAGTTTACAATCAATACACTATCTAAGAGCCATCTATCCTTTAGAAAAGCTGATTTTTTAATATCTATTACTTTATTAAGACTTCTTTCAATCTCTTAACCAGAATCCAGAATCTCATATATAATTTTTTAAGTACTCTGTACTAATGAAATAGGTCTATAATTTTCCAACTTCATCGTGTTATCTTTCTTAAGTATAAAGCTAATAGAAAAACATTTGTTTCATCAGGACAAATTCTATATTTAAAAAAAAAAAAAAAAATTTTTCACTGCACTCTGTATATCAGCCTTAACTATTTTTCAATTATTTTTTAATAAAATTAAAATTAAACCCTGTACTTTTTGCTCCATCACACTCTTAGAGTTCCCTCTCCAACCTCATCTTCAATTATCCTCCTAATCGACCATTCATTATCCAATTCTGTTATCCTTTTGAAATCTATGTTGTCCAGGCTTACTTTAGAATCCGTCCCTCTTTTTTTCTCACAAGAGAATAAACCTAGAGCCAACTAACCCATTCGAAAATATGAGGAAATAAATACTATAAAAATGGTTTTCTTTTTTTAATACATAAAGTGAAAACACATATAGTTAATCTGTATTCACAGTTTCACTCTCTAGTCCTTTATGTGAGCTTCTAGTATCCTTTATTATAGACATATATATCCATAATCAGTAAGAGTGAATGGTAATTTTTTTTTTTTTTTTCATCCTATTTGTTCTAAGTGTAACAAAAATGGTCCCATCCCAGGACACAGGTCGATGAATGCAGATAGGAAGTACATGAATGGGTACCATAATCTATGTCTAGATCCTCTTATCTTTCTCTTCCCACGTTCGGATGGGCCATTTGTCCGTCGAGAACTCGCTGCACCTGTATTTCTCATCCAAACCTGTCCAACCAGAGTGTATTTTGTACAACAATATGTTTTTATTTTATTTGATGTTGAGGTTTCATGAATTTGAATAATTTCTGAAAATTGTTCTGATCATCGCTTATTTATGACTTGATATACACATGTTGACATGTTGTGTTACATGCCAAGGATCATAGACATGATATGACGGAATGTTTGTCATGTTATTGACTTCTTATTAGGTGGTACATGATATTATTTGAAAACATTAATTTATGAAGACAAATCCATGATATGTTTGAAAGATTAAGACCGAATTTACCTAACCATTTTCACGAGGAAAAATGTGTTTATTTTCATTTATAAAAATTTATGCGTTAATGAACAAATCAATGTAGTGTTGTGTTTTTCTTTCCTTGGAGTATGCCAGTTGAATCAGAATTTTCGTTTTAGCCTTGATGCACGTATTTGTGAATCCTAATAAATAAACTTTTGTTGAAGTACATAAGAAGAAGAAAATGTTAACTCATTTCTTACTACAAAGACACTGTTTAAAATGTAGCTCAGACAAATACACACAAACAAAGAAGTTTGTAAAACACATGTATCACTTTTAATTTAGTTACATGACAAAGACAAAAAAAAAAAAATCACATGGTAATTTTATATTTAAAGCAGAAGGTGTCTCTGTCATGACATTATAAATTTTAGAAAGTATTTTATACGATAAAAAAACAAGAGACATGAGTGTAATACTACCTAAACAAGGAGTTTCAGTGTAATTTTTAAGATTTACTGACATGTACCTGTGGAAAACTCTTTCACATGGGTGTGGAATTCCCTAGAAAATAAATCATTTGTTAACAGAAAAGTTTGAAATAGAAGAAAAAACATGAAAATCATCCCTTACCAAGGATGCGACAAAGGAATTGAGTCACTAATTGCGTTTGTCAGTTTATGGCTAAATAGCCAAACGTGGAGTTTGCATTAAAAACATCAGATTTTCATTTGTTGGAAAAATCCAAAATCCGCATGATGTTGGTGTTGGGGGTTAAAGCAAAGAGATTGGTAACATGTTTTGACATTGTAGAAAAAACCTAACTGTGTCGCTAGGGTTTAAGGACCATATCTTTGGAAAGATTCTACGTTGTTGTTTAGTCAATTCCTAAGGTAATGCCCATCAGTTAGGAGCCATGGTGTTCCCGTTGCCCGCTTCCCTGCCTCTTCTTCTAATGGCAAGAGTGTCACATCTCAAATCTCCTTAATTGCTTCCAGCATCAAATCTCTGCGAAATGACACTGCAGATTCAACTTTTATCCAAATCTTATGCTTGAGTTGTTCTTTTCCGGGGACCTCCTTTTCAAACAGGGGCATACACCATCCACAACCAGAACCAATATTGTTTTCTAGATCGAATGTTTTTTCTGCTCTTGTCTTCTTCCAATGATTTCCCCGAATCTTCACTTTATTAGCTACAATATACATACATATATATATATATATATATATATATATATATATATATATATATATATATATAAATAATATTATTGTTCATAACAGCCTCTATGTATTTACTTTTTAAATAATATATATAAAAAATTGAGTTTGAGTGTTTGTCCGTCATTGAGAATGAACTTTATTTTCTTGTTCAGGCGACAAAAACACGTACAAAAGAATTTCTGACCTAAGTTCTTGATATAGAAGATGTGTCTGTATGGGCTTAATTATGATAATCTATTAACATAAAAAACTTGGTTTGTAAGAAAAGTGACTTTAATTATATGTTTTTTAAGGAAACATTATTCTGTATTACCAGGAGGAAACAAGTGTGATCACTAAACAGTTTATGATTTTGGATTTAGAAGAACCTGCAACGTGAGTGGGGCTAAGGAGGGAAACAAGGGCATAATCAGCCCACAGACTAGTATATATTCCATGATAAAAGGGCCATCATTTGTCTTTATTATTAATGTTGTGTTTAGGTGAGAGGAGGAAACAAAAGAAAGAAAAATCAAAGAAACAGTACAGTTAAGTATCTCACTGTTTTTCATAAATAAAAAAATCTTTTAAATATAGTTTAAGATTGTTGAAAAGAAGCTAATAAATGTAACAATTTTTTTTAATTTTAATAAAATATTTATGAACCAGAAAGCATCTCCAGCTCATCTCCAGCTCATCTCCAGCACATCACCAGCTCATGCCACCATCTTTGCACATGGCTAGCCATTTTCCAGCACATGGCCAGCTACCTCAACCACCATCTTTTCATCATTTTCACATTGCAATTTATATTTCTTTATTACTTGCATTGGCCTATAAAAGGCTACCCCCATGTATGAGTTAA
>Ga0209489_106440_pt1 | contig 18885 bp, 12 predicted proteins | sample SiratrowhiteBW_FD_187527 | JGI IMG/M metagenome (GOLD analysis project Ga0209489, IMG submission 187527) | Root nodule microbial communities of legume samples collected from California, USA - Siratro white BW (SPAdes) (version 2) | ecosystem: Host-associated > Plants > Roots > Nodule | place...
ATATATAAATCATAAATAATAATTATAAAATTAAAAAAATAATACTCAAAATAAATTTATAAAATAATACTAATAATAATTTAATTTTAATTTAATTTTATAAATTTCTTTTATATATTATAAGATGTATTCACAATGTGTGTTAGATAATTCATAATTTTCTTTTTCACTTTCACACATCCTACCTGAATACTACTTTAACTAGAGTGAATAGTAAATATAAATAATTTATCATCATTCATTTTATTTTTAATGTTTACTACGTTCTAAACTTTTATACTTGTTCTTAGGATCTTCGATATCAGTTGTAGTTTTCGGTGACTTTCAACGTAGTATTTAGTCTCAGACTCACTCTTTGAGTTCTAACGAAATATGGGAGGATACTTACAAAAGGTACTCCAATGTCAAAGTTAATACACGGATGTTGGACTAGTAGTTTAAGAGACTGCATTGCATTTCGTACATGAACTTAGCTCGTTGGCGTTCTATTTATAGAAGTCAAATTGTATGAAAACATTATAATTGGTCGAAATTTCATAACAGAATAGTGTTAAGGATTGTTTGGTGAACTGACACCAATATATCGGACTGTAGTCGAGCACATCTAAGTCAATACCACATACTATTTGGCCTTGACCGAACACAGGTCGGTCCTGACCATAAAATACTAATTATGTTTATTTTATTAAGTTTATGAAATTTTTAATTTAATTAAATCTTTTAATATTATTGCTATTTAATTTTATCAAAATTTATCTTCAGGAATTTTATATGTATTTACACGGTCAAATAATGTGTATTTTTTTTCTATTGAGTTTATTTTTGTAAGAATTACATGCATAGTATTATTAAAAAATTTATAAATCTTTTCTTTTCTTTCTATTATTTTTCTTTAATCTAAACTACATCACCCTTCGTTCTATTACTCCTCAAACCCATATTTTCTTTGTCTACCTGATATGTACTCCTCATAACAAAAGACAGCCTTGATTTCTTCCTACTGACTTTCACCTTTGCGATCAGTTCTTTTGACGTATACTGACTGAAGATATGGAATTGTTTAAATAGGAAATCTATGACCTTTTCTGAGTGTTCCTTCTTTTCAAGTCATTTTCTTCAGAAAAGAAACTTGAATAAGAAAAGAGCGAGAGAAGCATCAACAAGCAAAGAGTCCCATGATAACAATATTGAAATTGATAGAGCACACATACAAAGGGACCATACACGGCCACTTACAAAATCCCCTTTTATATTATATATAGTCACACCCATAAACATCGACAGGGTGAGTTCAGGATCATCAGAGAATGGGGTTTCTCTGATGTGATGTGTGCCAGTTATCTATTTGGTTAACTCAAAATCAACACAATCCAAAATTCTTTTAGGGGACACCAGTACGGGTTTGTACATGTTTTGCAGCTTATTGGCTCCGCCTGCCTCTTCTTGTGATAAATACACTTGCACTAAAAAATTACTTACCTGATTGTAACTTAATTTCCCACATTTTGTGACCATTAGTTTATTATATACTTGTTTAATTGCAACATTATGTCATGCATCTCCATTCTTTCTCTAGGAAACATCTTATCCAAAGTAATTGAATTCCGTGTCACCATCATCATGCTCATAACCACCATCTTCTTAGGTAACTCTAGGATTACATAATGCTTTTACTTTTACAAATCATTTGCTTAGGAACATGCATCCAATTATATAATATAACTTATAGTTAAATCCCAAGTAGGAATTAACCATCTAAGTTTTTTTTTTCCTTTAATTAATTTTATCATCTAAATAATCACCCATAAGGTAAATATAAGTGTATTAGCTCAACTTTTTTTTTATTTGACTTTTGGTAGAAGATAATTTTATTTTTACATTTCCTTTAGTCTCTCTTTTGAAAAATCTGAGTATTCAAGTAATGGAACAGCCAGGGGGAACTTGGGAAGTAAATTAATTAAATTAAAAAAAGAAGCAATCAAATACCTATCTAGGTTTGCAGCAAGCAACATGTCAACATGTAACTATTTTATATTAGAATTTTAAAATAGAATTAGCCTTACCTGAAAAAAGTTGTATAATTAAATTAACCATCAGCATCGTATATGTGTATCACTAATGCAATTATTTATATATTAAAAATTTAAAATAGATGTTGCAAAATTGTATAATTTTAAAAGAATCACAGTATTTTTCAATAGAAGACAATCTTGCTGAATGCATGGTTAAATGTGAGGTTTCTTTCAAGGGAAATTCTTGTTTTTTTGTTCATACAAAGGCAGGCATTGAAATGGATTATTAGAATATATAAATGCAAGTATGAATAATAAATAATACTATTGAAAGAACTAAGGGGTTTAAGAGATGAAAAGAATAGAAAAGACAGAAAAGAAGCACAGTGGCGTGTAGATCACCATCCATGCACCTTTTTAAGTACATGCTGAAGTATTGAGAGTTCTGACATATGAATATTCACCATCTATCTATGGAGGGAGTAACTGAAGGCACCCTTTTACTCTGGTTTTCACAAGTGTCCGCGGGAGATCCAATGTGCTTTTACTAGCTGTGAAAACTGAAAACTTGGTTGTTAATGCAACTGGCGCAAGAACAAAAAGTTGGCGTGAGTTTTCACGAAAGAATCCAAGACACCTATGAAATAAATACTATTGACATTGATCTCCACGAGAATGACATATACATTATTAAAAGGCCATTCATAGAAACTTTTATATAGACATATACTATATTAATAGCGCGCCTACCATTATTTATATATACATATAAATTTATATATATATATATATATATATATTTGCTGTGCTTTATGAATGGATATGATACCCGAGCTAGCTAAATGAATGAATGTCCCCAACTTCGAAATTTGTAGTCCTATTAACATCACAGGCCTTAAATTTGTCACTGCTCATTCTTACACAATAATAGTTACTGATGGTGATTGAAAACTTCTAAAAGGCTGGGATGTAGAAAATAGCCGTTGCATTTCAGAATTTTAATAAATATGGTTATTCTGTGTCTTTCCATGAGAATGATGGGGTTACCTCAAACAAGCTGGAAAGGGTTATTACTAATTATTTATTGGGCCGTGCATTTCCTTCTTTGTCCATTTCTTTCTACTCTCTGCTCTTTCACGCATCCAAGTCAAGTGATCCTTTGGTTGCCTTCAAAATTTGTTCAGAGACAAATTCTGATAATTACAGGGTTTCATTTTTGGGATAAGAAAACGAGGGGAGGGATAGATTAATTTCTCAAAGAAACAAGTAGAAATTAATAATAATATTATATGAAATTCTTGACTTGTGCTATTTTATTTTCTTATGTTGATCATTGTGATATGCTGATGTCTGCTAGTATAGGTCTGATGCATGAGAGCCAAGAAGGGACCACTTTTTTTAGGGGCTCATGATTCATAGACACATCATACATGCACTTGATTGGGACCCCTTGCTTTTTTAACTCTCCCTTTAACTTTTCTCTTTTTCCGGTTGCACTTTTAATCTGCTAAAATTTACACACTGTAGGGTAATTGGTAAAGTTTAAGAGATGATAATGCATTAAAAAAAAAAAAAATCTAAGAGATAATCATTACAAGGGAAATAGTTTGGAAAATAATTTTGACAAATATATTTTCAGCTTTTAAAGCATTAAAGTTGGTGTTATGGTAGTTGGTTCTGCGTTCCTTAGCCATTTAATTGCTTTATCTTCAAACTCAGGCATCCAACCACAAAAAATTCCCAAATAAGTTGATGAGAAAAATATGGAAATTCCGAAAACGACAAGAAGATATTTAATGGAGAAATGAGCAATGAGATCCCTCCACCCGCTTCTTGTCCATCATCATCCTCCTTTTTTTTTTTCTTTTTCTTTTTCTTATTAAACAAACAATTAATTGAGCTTTGCGGAAGGAGACGTTTCCTCGTTTTTCAGCTGTTTGTATCTTCTGACACACCTTGATTGCATTTTCATTATATATTTTTTATAGATTTCTCAGCACAAAGCTTCTCTCTCTCTCTCTCTCTCTTCAAAAGTTCTTTGTTGCTCATCAAAGGGTGCTTGGCTTCTGCACCAAATGATTTGAAAAGAGAGGGTCAAATCAAAAGAAGTTCCCCTGTTTTGATCTATTCATTTCACAGGTACTTCTTTTTCAAGAGAAAAAAAAAAGGCACTGAGGCATGTATGCTCACTTCATTGTTCTCACAATTTCCCCCCAACCCAGAATTCATATAATAAAAAAACAATTTTTTAAAAAGAAAAAGATCATAAATGTGTGGATAATGAAGTGAACAAAGATGGGCATCTTTTTCCCAAGTCTTTTTTAACCATCTCTCTCTTCAACTCTTTTTTTACCCTTTTCAGTTGGGGTGGAATTGCAGCGGATTTGAGTCTGACAGAGAGCTTTCCTCTTTGCAAGTGAAGCGACTGATGAAATCCCAAACATAGATAGATAGATACATACATAGATCACATATGCACGTTGACAGGTCCGTTTGATCCATCAATTTCTTTCTGCTTTCATGTACGTTTTCGTTAGCCATAACTGTTTTGCTTTCATGGGTGAGACGCACTGTGCGTGTGCGTGTGCGTGTGCGTCCTTCTCTTTCTCTCTCTTTCTCGTACTTCTCATCTCACTGCAAATCAATTTCTTCTTTCCCTTGCAGTTCACAAACGATCATGAACCACGTGCGCACCCCAATTCTCCTATCACCAGGTACACTATAGCTACCATATCATTCATTCCATTAACTAACACATACAAAATGAATCATCTTTTAAGTTTTTCCTTAAAACTTTATCAAACACCATGACAAAACCATGCACAAAGTGTCTTAATTTGGAATGAACTACAAGTGAAACAGGATCTCAAGTATTATTATTCAGGTTTAATTTTCATCGGTTTTCCCACTTGTGTTTGTGTTTGCTCAGGATTCTTCTGAGAGAGAAACTACCTAACGAGTTGTGTTGATGGGTTGATCCAGAAATCGTTTCAAGATTCATCGCAGGTACGGCACAATACAACTACATGTGTAAGTGAGGTGCATGTTTAGGTTATGTGTTGGATTGGATGTGAACTTTGAAAGCATAGCGTAACTAACGTGGTGGTAGTGCTCTCTTTTCAGTGAAGTAACAACCTATTCTACCCCAAACCGATGGCGACATACTTTCATCATGGTAACTCCGAAATCCAATCAGGTGCCGCCGACGGACTCCAAACTCTTGTCCTCATGAACCCCGGCTACATCCACTACTCCGACGCGCCGTCACAGCCCCCTCCCTCTGCGGGAAATCTCGTCTTTCTCAACCCCGCCGCGGTTGCCGGCACCAACAGCAACAACTCCTTCAACCCTCACGCGCCGCCCTCTCACACCCAACAATTCGTTGGAATCCCGCTCCCCGCTTCCCAGGACCTCAACCACCACTCCATGCACGCGCACCACGACGTCTCGGCACTGCATGGCTTCCTCCCGCGCATGCAGTACAATCACTGGAACGCGCTCGACCCGGCCTCGGTGGCGCGTGACACCCCACGCGCGCAGCAGGGCTTGTCTCTGGGGCTAGGGTCTTTCCGGGAGGGTCAGGCGCCTGGCATGTCCGGCGACGACTTGCGCGTGTCGGGCAGTTCGCCGTCGTCGGCGTCTGGGGTTACCAATAATGGAGCTTCGGGCATTCAGAGCGTACTTTTGAGCTCGAAGTACTTGAAGGCAGCGCATGAGCTTCTAGAAGAGGTTGTGAATGTTAACAACGGGATTGGCACTGAGTTGGGTAAAAAGAGTGGGGGACAGACCAAGGTGATTGGAGAATCATCCGCAGCGGGTAGTGGAGATGGTTCAGTTGGTGGGGAAGGCAACGGAAAACGTAGCTCTGAGCTATCCACTGCAGAAAGACAAGAAATTCAGATGAAGAAAGCCAAACTAATCGCCATGCTCGATGAGGTATGTGTTGTTCACTTTAATTACAGCATCTTTGGTTAAACTTCTCATATGTGTTTCTCACATTTATGAACAAGTCAATTGTTATAACTTCCACATTTTAATTGGATTTCCATTTTTCAACGAGCTTTAAAAACACTATCGGTGTTTTTGGCTTTCAATGTTGGTATGACTACTAGTGTTGGATTTCAAATCACAGCTTCATCTTATCTAATGAAAAATGAATTGGGTTATAGAATTCTTGTTTGAAAAAGGTGTCTTGTGTAGTATATATGATAATGTCTCACTCAGGTTTGTACCAAAAAGAATCTAATGTAATGATTAATGCATGGAAATTTAGAAAGATATATTTGTGAGAGTTGAATAAATGGATAGTTTATTGATGTGATAGTTTTGGTTGAAGGTGGAGCAAAGGTACAGGCAGTACCACCAGCAGATGGAGATTGTGGTGTCGTCGTTTGAGCAAGCTGCGGGGATTGGGTCTGCGAGGACATACACTGCCCTTGCATTGCAAACAATCTCTAAGCAGTTTCGGTGTTTGAAAGATGCGATTGCAGGACAGGTTCGAGCTGCTAACAAGAGCTTAGGAGAAGAAGATTGCTTCGGAGGGAAAATAGAAGGTTCCAGGCTCAAATATGTGGACCATCATCTAAGGCAGCAACGAGCTCTCCAACAATTGGGAATGATCCAGCACAATGCTTGGAGACCCCAGAGGGGATTACCTGAAAGATCTGTTTCTGTTCTTCGTGCCTGGCTCTTCGAACACTTCCTCCACCCGTAAGCACTTCATTTTTATAAAAACTCTCTCTTCTAACTTCTTCAAAACTTTAACTGCATGAGTTGTTAGATAAGCTCAATTCATTTTAACTTCTTGATTCTTTTACAATGAAAATGTTTACAATATTTTAAATGGTTCCAGGTATCCCAAGGACTCGGACAAACACATGTTGGCAAAACAAACAGGGCTAACAAGGAGCCAGGTAACTAACATACTAATGCTATTTATTTAACTCTTCCATTTGATGAATGGTTCTTCGCCTTAATAGTGCTGGCGTGTGACAGGTCTCAAATTGGTTTATAAATGCTCGAGTTCGGCTTTGGAAGCCAATGGTGGAGGAAATGTACTTGGAAGAGATGAAGGATCATGAACAGAACGGATCTGAGGATAAATCAAGCAAGAGCAATGAAGATTCTTCTACGAAAATGGCAGCCCCACCAGAGAAAGGTCCTTCCAATGAAACCGAGGCTAAAAGTTTCAGTTCCAAGCAAGAGGTTTCAAAGAGCCAGAACACTGCTATGGTTTCAGTTTCTAGACCATCAACGTCACAACTTGGTGGGAATGTGAGAAACCAATCAGGATTCAGCTTCATGGGGTCGTCAGAGCTAGAAGGGATCACACAAGGAAGTCCGAAGAAAGCAAGGAATCATGAGATAATGCATTCCCCAAATAGTGTCCCTTCAATGAACATTGATGTGAAGCCCAATGAGGCAAACAATGAGCAACTTTCAATGAAATTTGGGGAGGAAAGGCAAGGCAGAAACGAATCCTCTTTCATGGGAAACCAAACAAACTTCATTGGTGGTTTTGGACAGTACCCTATTGGAGATATTGGAAGGTTTGATGCAGAGCAGTTTGCCCCAAGGTTTTCAGGTAATGGTGTTTCCCTCACTCTTGGTCTTGACTCATTACCCGGAACCCATCAAACGTTCCTCCCAAACCAAAACATTCAACTGGGTAGAAGCTTGGACATTGGTGAACCAAATGAGTTTGGTAGCATAAACACTTCCTCTCCTCACTCTTCAGCTGCTTATGAGAGTATGAGCATGCAAAACCCAAAGAGGTTTGCTGCGCAATTGTTGCCAGACTTTGTGACCTGAATGTGATAGCACAATGCTACTACTTGATGCTTCTGAGTCCCTCACAATTTCTTCTTAGTTCCCTGCTTATGTGGGGAGTGGTGAACAATTGTAGTGTAAAGAAAGAAGGAATTTTACTTTAGTATAAGTTTATACCCTGCATAGAACCATTTGAGTTCTTAGATAGCTTAGGATTTGAAAGTATATGGTTGAGGTTGTATATTATTTTTGTAAGCTCTGAAGGTGGGATAGATGGATTGTTGTCATAAACTTTATTTTGGTAAAACATACCAATATATCTTCGATTGAAAATATACGTTGTGCTATTTTACATACTCAAGAAACCAGAACCAAATGCAATATAATATATTCTTTTTAAGTGCAATGTCTACCAAATGAAAGCAAAATCTAGAAGGATTATGTCTTTCATAAATGAAAAGAAAATGTGAAGATGTTATCACAATGTTTTTTTTAAATAAATGAAAGCAAAATTAACCGTTGAAAGTTGTGTTTTCGAACATATCTAAAAATCAGCTTTGAAATCTCATCTAACCAAAAGCTTTTATACTTCAAATTTATGCATTATATGTATTTTTTTTGTCATCCTATACTATGTGGATTCATTTATAGGCCCAAAAGTAGTTGATAACATTTTTTTAACTTATCAATTAAGGCATTATCTAATTTAATAATTCGCTTATAAATTAATTTAGTCGGGGGAGACTTTTTTTGGTAAATATGACAGATCTCCCTATCACTTATGATTAGCGTTTTCTTAGACATCTTAACTTAAATAACTCTCTAGGTTCAAATTTATGAGTAGATAATCACCTAACAATTTGACTCGAAGAGTTGTACATAAATAATCTTATCGAAACACGCAAATTAAAAATCGAACCAAAACAGAAATCTACATTACAAAACCATATTTCATAGAAGAAGAAAACCAATGCATATACTCATTATTTGCCATAAAAAAAAAAAAAAAAAAAAAGGTAGAGTTACAAATATGCACACTTAATCTAAACGCACCTGTTCAATTTTTTTTCCTTAATAGCAACTACCATTTTCTTTTACATGTATCACTTGGACGAAACTAGTTTGAATAAAAGCTGTTAAAATTAGTAAAAACTGTCAAATAATCCTACAAATTATTTTTTAAAGATATATTTCATTAGCCAAATTCATCTTCAAAATATTTAATGTAAAATTCATAAAATACAAATTTGAAAGACTTTATGCATGGTTTATATCAGATACCATCCTACACTAATTTTCTTTTCCATTAAATGGTACAACGTGAAGATAGATGCAATATTATTGGACAAGAAGCTAACACCATGCTAGAATTGTGGACAAAAATTACCAACATTAGACGGACTTGGCTTGAAAATGTAAGGGGAAGAAAAGGTAATGGTTCAAGTTTTTTGGATTAAGAGTTCAAGTTCATTAAAAAAAAAAACTTCAATAATTGATATTTGTCTATTCAAAAAAATATGGAGAAATTATACTCACATTTCTTGTTTTTTAAATACAGTGCGTGAAATTATTTAATTACAATAAAGTGTCACTAATTATATTAAATGAACTATTTTTTATTGTGATTTATCTTATTTTAAATTTATGTTCATTTATTTGTATCACAAATTAAGATATAACTTTATATTAAATATTAAAAAATTTTACTCTAATTATTATGATAATTTTTAACTGAATGATGATAAATTTTTTTTATATTGTTAGTGTAATAACTAATTTTTTTTAACTTTCTTATATTTTAAAACTTTTTAAATAAACAAAGTGACATTATTTTGAAGAATAATATTGCAGTTTTGGCATATATCATGAGATTTTGTAGGTTAAAGTTGTTGCTAAAGAATTTGCTATCGCACCATCATAACTGATAGTTGGCATGCCAATTTAACACAAACATGCAGAAGACACTCATATGATGACTGTCCAAAACTGGTACAGGACAGCAACACGGTTCGAACACACATTCAATACAACGTAAATTGGTGTTGACCAAACTTTATGAATGTCTGATCCAATCTCAATCAACTCTCTCTCCAGTACATTATATTTATGATAAGATTTTAAGGAGAGTCACACCACAAACAACAATGCTCAAGGACCTAATAAACCTCACAATACAATCCCATACCTTACAATTGAATGAAACAATTCAATAAAGCTATTGTTCGGAGTAATTGGTCAATCAATTGCAAGCTTGGTCAATGTAAACATTGTTGGAGTTGATCTATAAAGTAATCAGTTTCTTCTGAATGTATAAGATCATGTTTATTGTTGGTAGGCTTTCTAACAAATCTATCTAATGAATAGAATAGTCTTCGATCATATGAATTATACAATCACTCTATGGTTTTGGCTAGTCTACAATGCTGATCACTCTACCAGAGTTGATAACTACTACTCATTGCTACAAAATTGTGTGTATAATACGTTATGAAGCTTGACTATTAAAGAGACTAGAAAAAAACATTACCCTTCTAAAATTCTTTTGTTGAACTAAAATTTCTAAGCTATAAATCAGCTACTAGTGTGTTTTCTTTATTATTTACATGCCAACTATTTTTAAAATTTGAAGTACTATTTTCATTAGTTATGTTGTTCATCTAACTATGTATAACTTAAATTGTAAAAAAAAAAAGATATTAAAATGACTAAAATATCATCATTATAATATTCATCACCTTTAATACCTACCGCACAAACCGAACCAACCTTTCAATTGATGAAAATGCATGTGTGCGCAAATGGATGTCTGTTTGTCGCTCAACCGTTAGGAGTGCATGAACTAGTCAATTTTTTTTTTACTATCTTTACAGCTAATTAAGTTTTGTCCTCTTCCAGAAGAGATAGCCAATAATAGGATTTGGGAAATGAAATTGTTATGCACATAACTAGAATTTTCAATTTCAATTTTCCAAGCAATTACTCGAATTCTATTGTCTGAAACTCAATTCCTATTGTATCTTTGATCTTCGTTGATGCACCTTAGGAACCAGGCAGAATTTTTTTCTTTTCTCCTTTCCGATCAAAAGCAGGCACCAAAATGATTAGTTTTCCCCCTTTAAAATACCATAGAACTTCATACGATTGCGTTGTGTACTCAATATTGAGTTAACAAACCAAGCTGCAGGACCTGTATTGAGCAACATCTCCATGTAATTAGAAATGCCCAAACAAATCCAACGTCAATATGTGGAGTATCATGATTTTGCTTAATATGAAATAAATTATTTCAAAAATAGATCCTTTACAGTTCATCGTTAGTACAACATTTTACAAAACTCCTTGGAATAATTTACATTGAATTGTTGAGAAATGGAGATTCTAAATGCCTCCAACAAAAATTTCCATTCATGTCAAAAAAGAGATGATTTCTTCGCAATGCCTTGACAAGGTAGGAATCTGGGATTAGTACTCTAATATAAAATAACAGAATTTGTAAAAGCTTCAAAATGAGTTGGTCATGGCATGCTCATCCCCTAGCAACGATAGTCTTCTTTTAGAAACCTTGGACCTATAACACCATACTTCAAATGCCTCGGTTAAGTCTGGATACTGCATATATTCGTTATCCAGCCACTCAGTTAAAATCTCTGCCTGATCCCCTGATGGCAATGCAAGAATGATAGATACAAAGGTGGATTCTAAGGATTGCCACATTTCGCCATCTAATTTAAGCAGCATGGCATTCTCACAATTCGTCGTAACAGAATCAATCAATGGTTTTGTAACCCTCACAAATGGAAGCCACAATTTCAAAACTTGAAGGCGTTTTGCTGTTGGCAATATAACAGTGCCATAACCAATTGCCTCTAAAACCTTTGATGTCACTTCAACAGCTCTTAACTTTATCTCAATGACTTCCGTTGTAGAACTTCCTTGTTCAAGAACCTTGACAATTTTTTCTGATGCATCAAACCAATTCTCAACAAATTCTCTCATTATTTCCAACTTACTCAATATCTGACAGACCCACGACAAATCAGTCAAATAGGATTGAAGCAACTGAATATTTCCTGCCTCAGACAGTGATTCTGCAGTACCAGAGGAAAAAGCTGTTACGGAGTCGATAAACCGTGCAAATAGTCTGTTTACACATTCTTTTACCTCAACTTTTATGTTGTCATCAGCTGTCAATAAAGGGGTATCATCATCTTCAGTTAGCATGTACTCAAGTTGCTCTTGTGCTGAAGATTTAAGATCATTCATATTTGGGGCTGGGGATGATGTAGCAAAACGGATAGCAGAGACAAAGATGTTTATGATAGCAGACTGCTTAACTGGTTGAAGTCTAGCCAGGATAGGTTCAGCCTGTAATCCCATTCGAGGTACAATTCTCAAGATCTCTTCCTCCTCAGCCTCCTCCCATGTAACAGCTTCTAAGTAGTTCACACAGGCAGTTATAATCTGTGGGCACCCAAGTTCAACTGCGACCTGGAGAATCCCAAGGGCATTTCTAACACCATGCCACAAATCATCAACTGAACCATCTATGACAATGTAGAGAAGACGTATAAGATTTACATGGTAATCAAAATCCAACTCTTGGCAATAGATATCAACACAATTGCGAGAATCAAGGATCTGACATGTTGGCCAGTTCTCGGACAACCTATCAGCAAAGTACTTGCAATTCTTTACAAGAATCTCTGAGTGGCAGTATAGCCAATCATCTCGACCTTCCGGAGTGCGTAGCCTCACAACAACATCACTAGTTAATCGGTCACCAATCACAAAATCAATTTTTTCTTCTTTATCCTGGATCAAAGAGAATAATGTAATCACTAACTAATAACATGTAAAAGAGACAGTGGCAACCTACATTCAGGTGGTAATACAGAAATAACAAATTGAAATCCGCAAGTGATGATCTATTGTCAATGTTTTAAAAAAGTGTCCGCAACCAACATCAAGGTTTTTAAGGTGTGTGTGACTGCAAATGTGACTGCATTGGACGCATTTGTCAGCCATTTTCCCAAACACCAAGGAAAGCAATTTAATCACAGCTAAAATTTAAAACCTTGACCATTGTTGGTGTTGAAGACTGAGGCACTCCATTTCACAACTTGCCGTTGCATATAATTAAACGTTTGATGTACATTGATGTAGCTAGGAAAGCATAAAAACCTAATTTTTTTATTTTTACTTTGAATTTTTAAAGATTAATAAAGTGATATTAACAGTGGTGAAATCTGACAGTGTAATAAAAGAGAAGGGGGAAAGGGTGGAGAAACAAGCTCACAATAGGTTCCATTGAGATTAAGTGCAGTGAAAAGCGATAGTTCTACACCTGCAATCACAAAAAAGAAGAATCAAAGTTAAAAGGAGGCTAAAGTAGGTGAAAAACACATGAGTGAAAGAGAGAGGTAAGTAAGCGGCATGGGATCTTGAGTGAATTGTGGGTAACAGTATGAAAATGAAATGGAGGCAAAGCAGAATAAAGAAATGATGGGAAATGAAAAGATGGTGATGAAATGAATGAGAGTGAAAGAAGTACCGGATCTAAGAGGTATTCCATGTGAGTGCAGAGTTAGAAGGGTTCAATCTGAGGAACGATGGTGGAAGAACACGCACTCTCCTGTCCTATTACCCATTGCTTCTTCTTATCGACTTTAAACGCATCGTTGCGTTCCTTTCTTTATGTTTTTTCCTTTCCCAACTTGCTCAACTTGCATGGATATATACACCATTCTATTAAATCTATCTACACTTTATTCATTTTTTAACAAACTATCTAATTATGCCTATACACCTGCTGCCACATCATTTCAATACACAACATATAATAATTTCACGTACAAATCTCTCTTCTTTGCTCTTCCTCCTTTTCTGTCTTTTCTATTTCAGCCCATGCACCTTGTCCAAGAGGCCCATAAGCCCAATTCCAAATCCCATATTACCCAACACCACAACGCCAGCTTCTTCCTGCACTTCTATAATCAACACTGCAATGTCTTTAAATAAATCTAGTAAAAATGATTTTAATATCCTCAGTCATTTCCTGGTTCTAAAAATCATTTTTATATTCTAAAATCTAATTTTAAATTTCAGAAGTCATTTTCAGATCTAAAAATACCTTCTTAATTTTCCACTTCGAAATGTGTTTTATTTTAACTTTTGAATTAGCTTATTCTAAAATATAAATTATCTTTTTAGTCTACTCCAAAATATAAAAATAGTTTCCAAATTAAAATTTAGAATATATTTTTTATTTTGAATGGAGCTAATTCGGAAGTTACCATAACACCACCCTCTTTTTCTGGAAATATAAGATTTTATGGAGGTGTAAGAAAAAGTTATGGAGGTGCAGGAAGAAGCTGGCCACACATTGTTTATCCTTTGTTGTTGTTGCTATTAGTACAAAGCAGGCTATTAGAACAACAAAATGCCAAAAGGAAAAAAAAATAAAAAATTGAGATAGGTTGGTTCTTATTTTAAAGAACCATTTTCGTTGTTGTTGGTTGTTCGTGCTCCCACCATTTTCGTCACGCTTTTCTCCGGTGTAACCATTGTGCACTGCATCAAGTTTGCAAGTCGAGTTGTTACTGCCTCAAATTACTCTGTTTTGATGTGTCACCACTTGTCGTCACAATCGGTGAATTTTATTCGTTAATAATTTTTATTTTTCTTATAGTCAACAGTTGTAACTATAACCGTTATCTATGACACGAAAGTTAGTAAAAATCATTGTCCTAAGTGTATACACAACAGTAATTTTACACAAAATTGTTGTCATAAATTGTCGTTTATATTGACAATTTAACCATCATTAGAAATTTTATTTTCAACTATAGTTATATCAGATTTGTCGGAATACTGTAAGAACATATTTTCTGTTAATGTTTTTATTTTAAATGATGGAAAATAAAAAATATTATTGAGATATATATGGGTTTAGGCAAGAGAAGATTTAAAGTGATGGAGAAATTATTAAGTGATTGATCATTCGCTGTCTTTATGAATTTTACGAGTAATTGAGTATTATTTTTATGTAAATTAACAATTTTAAATTATGTCATGTAGAGATTAGTTAGAATAATAGACAAGTAGCAATAATCCTAGTATAGGATGTCATGAGGAATAATTCAAAAATTAGTTAGTTTTTGCCAGTTGAGTAGTTATTAGTTTAATTTGACAAAAAACAAAAAAGTTATGGTATGACCATGTAATTAAATATTTCATTTACAGTCTTTTACATAAAAAATAAATGTGTTGAAAAATAGCATCTCTTTGAATTGATCTCAGTATTTCGAAAGGTCAACACCTTAGCTTCAGGTTAGACCATTTTTGTTCTTATACTTTTCTTTAATTTGTAAGTGTCTTTTATTTTATTTTCAAGCTTCTGAGCCAAGACTTGAGTGTATAAAAGTGGCGATATTCTGAAATTTGTCTCCTCTTTAATAGCTACAACAAATGGAAATCTTCCTAAAACCAAGTTGTGTTGGTTGGCTTGTGAAGGGAGACTATTCAAAGGTGAAAAAGAATGCTTATACCTCCAGACAAGTAAGGAAAGCAAGACCATGTTCTTATTTGAATTTAGTTGAAATAATTAAAAATATAAGAAAAAAATACTAAAGAAATCAAAATTAAATAATGTCTAATTAAATTTAAATAAAACATTCGTCTGGGATAAATTTTCATTTTCTGTAGAGTTTCTATATCTTTACTTTTATTATCTCTCCCTATAAATATTTTAAGATTTTATGGATTTACTCAGTTGAGGAAGTAATCCATTAAAATCATAGATATAAATTATAAATACAGATTGCAGAAATTTTATTCAATAAAAATAAAAATACAAAATTCTATATAAAAATATTTATATATAAATATTAATAATAAGTAACATTATATTTAAAAAAATTAAATGATGATTAATATAAAGTTACAATTAATACTAAGAATAGCGTATTATTAGATTTTAAATTATTTATATTTTTCAATGTAATCAGTCTTTTCTAGTAAACACTAATTACAATTACCAGTTTAACTTAAAGATTAAAAATTTATTAATTTATACTTTTATTTTTGTTATTTGGTACTTGTAATAAATAAATAAAAAATATTTATGCAATAAATTTTAAAATTTATTTTTTTACAAATTTATAAATTCATTGAAATATGATTTTATTATGTAAAATTATTTTTAGAAAAATAGCCCACGGATAAACACACTAGTAATTAAAAAATATTTCAGAATCATAAATAGTATAAGAAAACTATTATTTTATGTATATTAAAGAAATCTATTAGATACTATTAATTTTTTTTTTAATCAAGAGTTCTACTTTAGTAAGTCATGAAACTAACTTAAATTGAAAAAGAAAATTGAATTACAGTCCAGAAATTGAGCTTTATCCTTGGTTATGAATTAGTAACATTTATTATATTAAAAACCACAAACTTATTTCTAAAAAGATTAAAAGTTGTAATAAATTATATTAAATGCTCTTCCACTATACTTCAAGGTATAGTTTAATGGTCCTGCTAGAAAAAGCAAAAATAACGTTGTTCGTTCCTAATATTTGGAGTAGAAGCTGTCTGGTCCCAACTAGGTTAGGAAATGAAAAGAAGAAGGTAGACTTCAAAGTGTGGAACCAATTAATGTGATTTATGAAAAGATGAATTCAAAAAAGGCAAGCATTTTCAATCACAAAACCATATTCATCACATAATTCACAACCACTGGGGACTGGGTCTCTTAATCTTAAAAACCATGAAAATCTATTTAACTTCTATTTATATGTTAATTCTCCAAGAATTTTAAGTGTTAGCATTCTTCATTAATTATTTGCTCTACTATTTTTTTTTTCGAGAATTGTCTCTAAAATTTTCAATTAATCATTGTTAAATTTTCCTAAATCTTGTTTAAATATTCATTTTAAAAAAATCCTCTCTGCTTATTTTGTAGACTATAACGTGTGCCACATGTGATTTTAGAATATTCACCTCTTTACATGTGTTTTTTTTTTTTAACAGCAAGACCTCTTTACATGTGTATGTTGTGTATAGATTTATTTTATTTTTAGCATATTTAAAACCTTCTCATGAAGTATATTCCTTTCATATATATGACTTTCCCCTTTTCACATCCCTCATTAGACGCTTCAGAATGATTGCTTCAATATTTAAGTCCTATTTTTCTTATATATAAAACCCATTTTAATTAATATTAAAGCCTCTGTTAACTCTAATATGTCATATTATTCGCTCAATTTCATCAGTTTAAGGTTTTGTTACGTATGTTAACAAAATATATATTAATGAATAGATTATTAAAATATCTTTACAACTTTTTCTATAAATAATTAACATAACAAATTGTTCTTCCACTGGTTTGTAACTTGAAATGTACCAATAGCAATATTATTTCTGGCCTGTTTAGTTTTTAACTAATGAAAGAACTTAAATTTTTGTACATATTTATTTTAAATAATATTTGAATAAAATTATAATTATTAGATTAAAAAGAAATAAATGCAGTTAACTTCAAAAATTATGGAAAAAGTTAAACTATGTATAAAGTAAAATAGGTAAGAAACCGCTCAAATCCTTGTTAGATGAAAAACAAGAGTCTATTATAAAAACGATGTTTACAAATTCTTAATCATCTACAAAAGCCTTCAATTTATTTAATAATACAGCGTGTGATGATGAACCTATTTTTAGAAAAATGTTCAACACCGAAATTTAACCTCCATATGTGCAGAGAAAAAGAAATAAAAAATTTAAAGATATAGATAATATATACAATTGTTTTAATATTTTTGGAAGATATTAAATATATAAATAATCTTTTATTATGATGTAAAACTTATTATTGTAAAAAACAAACATTTTTCTATGATATACTATAAATAATTATATATATATATATATATATATATATAAAGCCATCATTTTCTCTAAATTTGATATGAAATCAGGATATTATCAAATTCGGATAAAAGAAGAGGATAAATATAAAACCGCATTCGTATTTACCTAGACAACGAAACTCAACAGTTTTTCTTATCGCAATTTAAAATCATCATACTTTTTTTTATTAAAAATACAAGTAATATAGTATTTTATAACTTACATTTAATACAAGTAGTTTTTACTACACTCGTATAATTAGGTTATTCAATTCTTCAATCTAAATGTCATAAATTATATATATTATTTTTCCTACTTTACTACAAATAAGAACGAACGTATAGTAAATAGTACAAAATTTCTTTTCTCTCAAAGAAACACACGTCCAGATATCAATATTTCGACATATAATTAATGATTTCATAAGTAAATGATTGAACAAATGTTCATAGACCAGCCAAAAGAAATTTTTGTTATTTGATGAATATCCTGACATAAGAAGTTCTACAGGAGCAATACTTGCAATTCATAAAAAAAAAAAAAAAAATACTCGTATAAGCTAAATAAAAGAATATCTGTTGATTATCTTCAAAAAGTCATTTTCGTTTCATTTAAGAATTCCAAATGTGTATTTGGGTGCAATACGTTGCTGTGAATAATGTTGAAAATCTAGAAATTCTTAAGGTATGTTCAGCTTTTGAGATTTGTTGGATCCATCAGCTAAGTTTGATATATATGCTACTAGAAGAAACTAACCACCAAATACTTTTGTTAAAAGAAATGAAATGAGATTTAAGAAATAATAAAAATATACAAAATATTCATATAAGAAATGTCTCACTTATCAATAATGGCGTTGACTGAAAGGCTTACTATTAAAACATGGAAATGGAAAATAGAAAGGTTTTTTAGGTTGCGGCTGACCGTTGTTTTTGGCCATGCAATGTTTGACCTCGTAAGATAGAGACCATTGATTTAGGGTTCAACCTCTTAACAACTTTAGTTTGAATGGTTTAATTATACTCAATATCAATATATGCATCGTCACTCTAAAATGGCTTTTTGAAATGCTCTTCAACCAAGAATTATTCTTTCCAAAAGCTACACAATCATTGTTAGAAAAACATATAGGACTCATACTACCGCAAAATATGCATGTGTTTTTTTTTTTTTGGGGTTTTTTTTTTTTTCA